>MDTB01055395.1_pt1 | contig 38299 bp, 39 predicted proteins | sample 811161 | NCBI WGS metagenome assembly MDTB01 (sample SAMN05326650, study PRJNA326480) | marine metagenome | isolation source: seawater | place: Mediterranean Sea | collected 2009 | reverse complement strand
ATTTTAGTTAATATATAAAAAGCTTTAGTAATGCTAGTTTCATTACATATGAATTTGACAAGTTTACGACTATTTAGTATTAATCTTCTTAAGGCGCCGATTTAACCAAAATTGCAGGCGCTTTATAAATTTAGCTAAATAGGAGATAGCCCGGTTTAGCTGGGCTTTTTTTTTGGATGAAAAGTAAACTAGAGAATATTAAAAAGATAGACATCACTAAACCACTTAAGCTGGATTGTGGTAAAACTATCAATGATTTTCCGCTTGCATATCAAACTTACGGAGAATTAAACTCTAGCAAAGATAACGCGATTCTTGTTTTTCATGCTTTGACTGGAGATCAATTTGTTGCCGGTACTAACCCTATAACAAATAAACAAGGATGGTGGGTTACAGCAGTTGGTCCTGGAAAAGCACTTGACACTGATAAATATTTTGTAATTTGCGCAAATGTAATTGGGGGATGCATGGGTTCTTTTGGGCCGCAAAGTACTAACCCAAAAACAAATCAACCTTATGGTTTAGATTTTCCTGTTATTACGATAAAAGATATAGTCAGAGCACAAGAGTCTTTATTAGACCATCTTGGAGTTGAAAAACTTCTTTGTGCTACGGGCGGCTCTATGGGTGGAATGCAACTTTTGCAGTTCTGTGCTACATTTCCTGAAAAAACATTTTCTGCAATTCCTATAGCTTGCAGTGCTAGTCATAGCGCACAAAATATTGCACTTAATGAGCTAGCTCGCCAAGCTATTATGGCTGATCCAGTGTGGGATAATGGAAAATATCTTTTAAAAAATGTTCAACCAAAAAACGGTTTAGCTGTTGCAAGAATGGTTGGGCATATTAGCTACTTATCAGAAAAGGGTATGCAGGAAAAATTTGGAAGAAAACTCCAGGAAAAGGCTGATTATGAATTTAGTTTTAATGCAGACTTTCAAGTAGAAAGTTATTTGAGACACCAAGGCTACACTTTTGTAGATCGGTTTGATGCTAATTCGATTCTTTATATAACTAGAGCAATGGATTATTTTGATCTTTCAAAACAATTTAAAGGAGGACTCGTCGAGGCTTTTAAAAATCTTAAAACAAAATTTTTAGTAATGTCTTTCTCATCGGATTGGCTTTATACAACAAAAGAAAATAAAGATATAGTAATTGCCCTTAACTCCTCAGGAGCTGACGTCTCTTATTCAGAAATAATTACTGATAAAGGACACGACTCTTTTTTACTAAATGAACCAGAGTTTTTGAAAACTTTGAAGGGTTTTATTGACTCTATGTATGAAAAATTTAAAAAATGAAAAAAGAATTTAGAGTTATAGCTGATTTAATTCCCTCAAATACAAGAGTGCTAGATGTAGGATGTGGAGATGGTTCTTTGATGAGTTTTCTTCAAAAAGAAAAAAATATAGAAGTTCGAGGGTTAGAACTTAATAAAGACAATGTTCAAAAATGTATTAACAAAGGATTACCTGTGATTCAGGGTGATGCAGAAACTGAACTGCATCAGTTTCCAAAACAATCTTTTGATTATGTCGTCTTGAGCCAAACACTTCAAGCTTTTTATGATCCTGATAAAGTTTTAAAAGAACTTTTGAGAATAGGTAGATCAGTAATAGTCTCGATTCCTAATTTTGGTTATTGGAAGGTAAGAACTGAACTTTTATTTTTTGGTAAAATGCCAATTACTAAAACCTTACCTAATACTTGGTATAATACGCCGAATTTACATATGTGTACAATAAAAGATTTATTTAATTTTTGTGATGAAAAGAAATTTGAAATCAAAAAAGTTATTGGTGTTAATGAAGATAAAACTTCATTAATAAAAAAAAGCAATTTAGAAATTAAAAACTTCTTTTCAAAATTAGGAATTTTTCTTATTGGATAAGATGAAAATAGAAATAATACAATGTTTAAACGATAACTATAGTTATTTAATTTTAGAAAAAGAAACTAACACCGTTTCAATTGTTGACCCTTCAGAATTTGATGCATGTAATAAAATAATTAAAAAATATAAAAAATTAGATAATATTTTGAATACACATCATCATTTAGATCATGTTGACGGAAATTTAAAACTTAAAAAAGAGTATAATTCAAAAATAATAGGTTTCGAAAAAGATAAACATAGAATTCCAGGTATAGACATATCGTTAAAGGATAATCAAAAATTTAAAATTGGAAATTTAGAATTTAAAGTAATTTTTGTCCCAGGTCATACTAGTGGACATATTGCTTTTTACTTTGAAAAAGATAAAATTCTTTTTTCAGGTGACACTTTATTTTCTTTAGGATGTGGAAAAGTATTTGAGGGAACTCATAAAGAAATGTTAAATTCACTTAATAAACTAAAAGTTCTTTCCCCTGAAACAAAAGTTTACTGTGGTCACGAATATACTAAAAAGAATTTAGATTTTTGTATTAAATACGATCCAAATAATATTTATTTAAAAGAAAAATTTAATTTAGTTAATGCAAAATTAGAGAGTAACTTGCCTACCATTCCAACAATTTTAGGAGATGAATTAAAAACAAATATTTTTTTAAGATGTGACGATACTGGTCTTAAAGAAGCATTAAATCTTAGGGACTCCTCTGATCAGGAAATATTTACAAAATTACGTGATTTAAAAGACACTTTTTAACCTCAATAATCTTGACTTGATATTTTTGAGGGCTATATTGCGTGGAAACTAAAAAAAAACAAAATTATGTCATTTGCAATAATTGAAACAGGTGGAAAGCAGTATAAAGTTTCCACTAGCAAGATATTAGAAATAGAAAAACTTAACGCCAAAGTTGGTGATACTATAAAATTTAACAATGTTTTGCTTTTAAATGATAATTCTAATGTAGAAATCGGTAACCCAAAAATTGAAGGGGCTACAGTCGAAGCAAAGCTTTTGGATAATGTTAAAGATAGAACTGTGCTAATTTTTCATAAGAGAAGAAGAAAACATTCCAGAAAAAAAAATGGTCATAGACAACGTCATGCCAAAGTCCAAATTACAAAAATAATGGCAAAGGGTGGAAAAGTGATTGATGAAGCGAAATTAGTTGAAAAAAAGAAAACTGTAAAATCGCAAAAAAAAGACATAAAAAAGTTAGAAAAAAAATAGAGAAATAAATGGCTACAAAAAAAGCAGGTGGATCATCGAAAAACGGAAGAGACAGTAAAGGCAGACGCCTTGGTGTCAAAAGATACGGTGATCAGTTAGTAATTCCTGGTAATATTATTGTTAGACAAAGAGGAACTAAAATCCATCCTGGTGAAAATGTAGGAATGGGAAAAGACCATTCAATCTTTTCTTTAATTAAAGGAAAGGTAAAATTTAAAAAGTCAAAACTAAACAGAACTTTTGTTTCTGTAATCCCCAATTAAATATATATAAATAACTTAAGTTATTTGTATTATACCTATAATGAAATTTTTAGACCAAGCAAAAATTTATATAAAAGCAGGCAACGGAGGTTCCGGTTCAGCTAGTTTTCGTAGAGAAAAATTTATTGAATACGGAGGACCTGATGGTGGTGATGGAGGAGATGGGGGATCTATAATTGTGGAGTCTGATCGTAATTTGAATACTTTGATAGACTTTAGGTACGCTCAGCATTTTAAAGCACAAAATGGAAAGCCCGGAAGCAAGAGAAATAAAACAGGAGCAAATGGAAAAAATTCAATTTTAAGAGTTCCTGTGGGTACTCAAATTTTTGAGGAAGATAATAACACCTTAATCTATGATTTTATTAATAATAAAGAAAGATACTTAATTGCTTCTGGTGGCAAAGGAGGTTTAGGTAACGTAAGATTTAAAAGTTCAACGAATAGGGCCCCAAAAAAAAAGACTAGTGGAAAAATTGGAGAAGAATTTTGGATTTGGTTACAATTAAAAGTAATAGCAGATATAGGTATAATCGGACAACCTAATGCGGGTAAATCAAGTTTACTTGCGGCTTTGACAAGAGCAAAACCAAAAATTGCAAACTATCCATTTACAACCATTAATCCTAATCTAGGAGTTTCTTATTACGATGGAAAGGAAATGACTTTAGCAGATATACCAGGGTTAGTAGAGGGCGCTCACAAAGGTGTGGGATTAGGTGATAAGTTTTTGCGCCACATAGAAAGATGTAAAATGCTCTTACACTTAATTGATTTATCTGAAGAAAATTTAGTTAATGTTTATGAAAATATAAAATTTGAACTTTTGGCTTATGATAAAAATTTAGGTAAAAAAAAAGAAATAATTTTTTTTAATAAGTCTGATTTACTTGAAAAAAAGATTATAAACGAAAAATTAAAAAAATTTAAAGATAAAATTAAAAAAAAATGTGAAGTAATTTCAGTATTTTCAAATAAAGATATTCAAAAAATTAAAAAGTTATTAATAAAAAATGTTAATTAAAAATACAAAAAAAATTGTAATTAAACTCGGATCTTCAACTGTTGTTGATAACAATGGAAAATTCAAAGCAAGATGGGTTAAAAGTTTAATAATGGATATTAAAAAATTTAAAAAAAAAACTGATCTAGTTATTGTTTCTTCTGGCGCAATTGCATTAGGTCAAAATTATCTTAAAATTAAGAGCAAAAAGATAAGATTAGAAATGAGCCAAGCAATTGCAGCCGTTGGACAAATTCATTTAGCTGGAGAATTTCAAAAACTATTTGATAAATACAAAATAAAAACCGGTCAAATTCTTATAAGTCCAGATGACACTGAGCAACGAAGAAGGGCGATAAATGTCAAAAGAACTTTTGAAAATTTGTTTAAATTGAAAGCTATACCAATCGTAAACGAAAATGACACTACAGCAACCGCAGAAATTAAATACGGGGATAATGATAGATTAGCAGCTAGAGTTGCCCAAATTATTGGAGCAGATACTTTGATCATTCTCTCAGATGTTGATGGGCTTTATGATAAGTCAAAAAGAAAAAAAATAATTAAAACTGTATCAGAAATTAATTCAAACATTAGTTCTATGATAGACAACAAAAAAAATTCTTATGGCTCAGGAGGAATTGTTACAAAGCTAGATGCTGCTAAAATTTGTATAAATGCTGGTTGCCATATGTTTATAGGAAACGGAAAAAAAATTAATCCAATAAAAAGAATGATTCAAAATGAAATCTATACTCATTTTATTCCAAAAATTTCTAGTCTTGATGCCAGAAAAAGATGGATTATCAGCTCTTTAAGCTCCTCAGGCAAAATATTTATTGATAGTGGCGCAGCTCAAGCTTTAAAAAATGGAAAAAGTTTACTTCCAGCTGGTATTGTAAAAATAGATGGAAAGTTTGAAAAAGGAGAAAACATACTTGTGATAGATGAAAATGGTAAAAGTCTTGCTAGAGGATTGTCCTCATTTTCATCGATCGAAATAAGCAAAATAAAAGGGAAACATAGTAAAGAAATTGAGAGCATTTTAGGATATTTTAGTAAATCTGAAATAATTCACAAAGATGATATGGTAAAACTATAAAATGAAATATTTAAAAAAGATAGGATCGAATTCGAGAAAAGCCTATGAAAGATTAAAAAAAATTGACCATAACAAAATTAAAAATGTTTTAAAAAGTTATAATTCAGCAATTTTAAAAAATAAAAATAGAATAATTCAAGAAAATCTCGAGGATGTAAAAAATGTAAAAAGAGAACATCTTGTAGATAGATTGATCTTAAATGATAAAAGAATCGATGGTATTAGGCATTCAATAAACGAGATAATTAAATTTGAAGATCCAATTGGAAGAGTGCTAGAAAAATGGCAAAGACCAAATAAACTAAAGATCAAGAAAGTTACTACTCCTATAGGCGTAATAGGGGTTATTTATGAGAGCAGGCCGAACGTTACAGCAGATGTTGCCGCACTTTGTTTCAAATCGAGAAATTGTTGTATTCTACGAGGAGGTTCAGAAGCTATTAGGTCTAACAAAATTTTAGCAAATCTTTTTCGTAACTCATTAAGTAGAAATAATATTGATAAAAACTGTGTTCAATTTATTGAAAAAAAAGATAGAAAAATTGTTAATTTGCTTTTATCTAAAATGGTTAATTATATTGATGTAATTGTACCTAGAGGAGGAAAGGGTCTAGTTGATAAAGTGCAAAAATTTTCAAATATACATGTTATTGGTCATCTTGAGGGTCTTTGTCATATTTATTTAGACAAAAATTCAAATGTAAACACTGCAGAAAAAATTATAATCAATTCTAAAATGAGAAGAACAAGTATCTGTGGTGCATTAGAAACTTTATTAATTAATGAAAAGGTTTTAAATTCTCATGGAAAAAAAATAATAAAATCATTGATTTCTCTAGGATGTGAAATCCGAGCAGATAATAAAATTAATAAACTTTTCAAAAATAAATTAATAAAAGCAAAAGAAATTGACTGGAAAACAGAATATTTGAGCGCTAGATTATCTGTTAAAGCTGTAAAAAATGTTAAAGATGCAGTTGATCATATTGTAAAATATGGAACAATGCACACTGATAGCATAATTACAAATAACGAAAAAAATGCAGAGATTTTTTTAAATGGAGTAAATAGTTCAATAGCGATGCATAATGTTTCAACTCAATTTGCTGATGGTGGAGAGTTTGGTTTTGGTGGAGAAATTGGAATTTCTACAAATAAGCTTCCTCCTAGAGGACCAGTTGGCATCAACCAATTAACATCTTATAAATATATTGTTTCTGGGAAAGGAATTATCAGACAATAATTAATGTTAACCTTAAAAAAAAAAGGAGTAGGTATTTTCGGAGGAAGTTTTGATCCTCCGCATAAAGCTCATTTAGAAATTTGCAAAATTAGTCTGAATAAAATTGGTTTAAAAAAAATTTATTGGGTGATTACAAAAAAAAATCCACTTAAAAAAAGTCCTTTTTTTTCATTACAAAAAAGAATTTTAGAGTCAAAAAAAATACTAAAAAAAAATAAAAAGATTAAAGTTCTATATTTAGATGGTAAAATCAAATCAAATAGAACTATTAATATTATTAATTATTTTAAAAAAGTAAAAAAACAGAAAGATTTATACCTAATTTTAGGTTCTGATAACTTATCAACTTTTCATAAGTGGACAAGCTGGAAAAAGATAGTTAAAATGACTACGTTAGTAGTATTTTCAAGGAAAGGATATAGCAAAAAAAACATAAAATCTGTTGTGGCAAAATTATTAAATAAAAAAAATATAATTTATATTAACAATAAATTTATAAATATCTCATCCTCAGAAATAAGAAAAAATTATTCAATAAATTTTTAATGAAAATATTAGAATTAAAAAAAAATATTGAAAAAATTTTAGATAATAATAAGGCTAAAAATATTGTGTCTGTTAATTTAAAAAATAAATCTTACATTGCAGATTATATGATTATTGCTTCTGGTACTTCGTCAAGACATTTACAAGCTCTTTCAGAAATACTTGTAAATGAATTAAAAAAGATAGGATTAGATGAATGTAGGCTAGAAGGAAGAGAGAGCAATGATTGGAAATTAGTTGACGCGAGTGATATTATTGTTCATATATTCAATCCCGAAAAAAGAGATTTCTACGATCTTGAAAAAATGTGGTCAACAGAAATTCCAAAAGAGAAGGCTATAGTATGAAAAAATTATTTTGTTTTACTTTTATATTTTTAAATTTAAATTTTACATTTTCATATTCGAGTAGTGAACTTTATGAAAAAATTGACCTTTTTGGTGAAGTTTTAGAAAAAATAGAAAATGAATATGTTGATGAGGTGAATCAAACGAAGATGATGGACTCTGCTATTAATGGAGTGCTTCAATCACTCGATCCTTATTCCGCATATATGAGTCCGGAAATATTTAAAGAAATGCAAACAGACACTAGAGGTGAATTTGGAGGTTTGGGAATTGAAATAGGAATGGAGTCAGGTGTAGTAAAAGTTATAGCACCAATAGATGACACCCCTGCTGCAAAAGTTGGAATTAAAGCTGGAGATTACATAGTTAAAATAGGTGAAGAACAAGTACAGGGAAAATCTTTAATGGAAGCTGTGAAATTGATGAGAGGACCAGTTGGAACATCTATCAGATTAACCATTCGACGGAAAAACGAAAAAAAAGCATTGGAATTTACTATCGTAAGAAAAATAATAGAAGTTAAGTCGGTAAATTCTGAAATTCTGGGCAAGAAAAAAAATTTAGGATATATAAGACTTAAATCGTTTAATGAAAATAGCGATAAACAATTATTAAGCGTAGTCCAACAATTTGAAAAAAATGCAAAATTAAACGGCTATATTTTAGATTTAAGAAATAATCCTGGGGGGCTTTTAAATAAAGCAGTAAATATAACTGATTATTTCTTAGATGACGGTCAAATTGTTTCTACAAGAGGTCGTAATATTTCAGAAACTAGAAAATTTTTTGCAAAAAAAGGTGATGAAATTAATGGGAAACCACTTGTGGTATTAATTAATAACGGATCAGCATCAGCTTCAGAAATTTTTGCTGGAGCTCTTAAAGATCATAAAAGAGCAATTATCCTTGGAGAAAGTTCTTATGGCAAAGGATCGGTACAATCAATTATTCCTTTACGGAATGGAGGTGGAATGCGATTAACTATTTCAAAATACTATTTACCCTCAGGTAATTCCATATCAGAGGTAGGAGTATCGCCTGACATAGTTGTAGAAGAAAAAGAAGATGATTTTAAGATAAATTCTAAAAATGATAATCAATTGAATTATGCTTTGAAATTATTTAATTCCTGATTAAATGATTAAAAAAAAACTTCCTTTAAGAATCGGTGTTGGAGTTATCCTCCTAAATCAAGAAAATAAAATTTTTGTAGGAAAAAGAAAAGACAACCCTGTAGATAAATGGCAGATGCCACAAGGCGGCGTTGATGAAAATGAAAATTTTCTTAATGCGATGAAAAGAGAATTATTTGAAGAGACAAGTGTTAAAAATATTGAAGTTTTAAAAGAATTAGAGGGCTGGTTTGAATATGAATTACCTAAAAATCTTTTGGGAAAAATTTGGAAAGGCAAATTTAGAGGTCAAAAGCAAAAATGGTTTATTGCTAAATTTATTGGAGGAGAAGCAGAAATAAATTTGAAAACAACCAACCCAGAATTTATAGAATGGAAGTGGGTAAAAATAGACAGTTTACCTAATATTATCGTAGATTTTAAAAAAAATGTTTATGAAAAGTTACTGGTGGAAATTAAAAAATTTATTAGTTAAGTGCTTTTAGTGTATCGATTTTATAGGACAGCAAGTATCTCTCTTTATCACTGATTTCATTTTTTTCAATTAACTTTTGAGAATCAGTTATCAACTGATCAATAGAGTTTTTTTCAAAATCATCTAAACTTTTCGCAGTGGATGTAAGTATTAAAAGTTTATTGTCTGAAAATTCAACTATTCCGTCTTCAACAAAAAAAGTTTTTTTTTTATTATCTAAATTTAATATTATTAAACCAGGTCTCAAAAATGTAATAAGAGAAATATGATCTTTCAATATACCCATTTCACCTTCATAGGAAGGAATGTTAACTTCAATCGCGTCAGTTTTTAATATTGATTTATCTGGAGATATTATTTCAACTGGAAATTTTTCAGACATTATTTGCCGTCTTTAGCTAATTTTTCAGCTTTTTCTGCTGCTTCTTCAATCCCTCCGACCATATAAAAAGCTGATTCAGGTAAATGGTCGTATTCTCCTTTACAAATAGCGTCAAACCCTTTTATTGTTGAGTCTAAATTTACTAATTTACCAGGAGATCCAGTAAAAACCTCTGCAACAAAAAATGGTTGAGATAAAAACCTTTGTATTTTTCTAGCCCTAGCTACAGTTAATTTATCGTCCTCTGAAAGTTCATCCATCCCTAGTATTGCGATAATATCTTGCAATGACTTATATGCTTGTAAAATTTTTTGAACATCTCTAGCTACTCTGTAATGTTCTTCTCCAACTATCCTGGGGTCTAAAATTCTAGAAGTTGAGTCTAGCGGATCAACAGCAGGGTAAATCCCTATTTCAGCTATTTGTCTTGATAGCACTGTAGTTGCATCTAAATGTGAAAATGATGTTGCTGGTGCTGGATCTGTTAAATCATCTGCTGGAACATAAATGGCTTGAACAGACGTAATTGATCCTTTGTCGGTTGAGGTGATTCTTTCTTGAAGATTACCCATGTCTGTAGCTAAAGTTGGTTGGTATCCTACAGCTGAGGGTATTCTACCCAATAAAGCGGACACCTCTGATCCTGCCTGAGTAAATCTAAATATATTGTCTACAAAGAAAAGGACATCCTGACCTTCTTTATCTCTAAAATACTCTGCAACAGTCAATCCAGTTAAAGCAACTCGAGCTCTCGCTCCAGGAGGCTCGTTCATTTGACCATAAACTAAAGCAGCTTTTGATCCTTTGCCATCAGTCTTAATTACTCCGGATTCTATCATTTCGTGATAAAGATCATTACCTTCTCTTGTTCTTTCACCTACTCCTGCGAATACCGAAAAGCCTCCGTGTGCTTTAGCAATATTGTTAATTAATTCCATTATTGTTACGGTTTTTCCAACTCCAGCTCCTCCAAATAATCCTATTTTCCCACCTTTTGCATACGGAGCCAATAAATCAATTACTTTAATTCCTGTAACTAGCTGTTCAGTCTCTGTGGCTTGGTCTGTAAATTTTGGAGCGGGTCTATGTATTGGCCATTTTTCTTTTGTCTTAACTTCACCCTTTTCATCAATAGACTCTCCTACAACATTTATAATTCTCCCTAAAGTTTCTGGGCCAACTGGCACACTTATTGGGGAGCCAGTGTTTGTCACTTCATCTCCTCTTTTTAAACCTTCTGTAGCATCCATTGCTATTGTTCTTACTTCGTTTTCGCCTAAGTGTTGTGCTACTTCTAATATTAATTTACTTCCTGAATTGCTAACTTCTAAAGCAGTATAAATTTCTGGGAGATCACTTTCAAAATTTACATCTACTACAGCACCGATAATTTGTGTTATTTTTCCTTTATTGTTCATTCTATAAACTTTCTGCTCCAGATATAATTTCTATTAGTTCTTTAGTAATTGAAGCTTGTCTACTTCTGTTATAATTAATTGTAAGTTTATCAACCAATTCTCCTGCATTTCTTGTAGCGTTGTCCATTGCTGTCATTCTTGAACCTTGTTCACTAGCGGCATTTTCTAAAAAAGCTTTAAAAATTTGAGTAGAAATATTTTTAGGTAATAAATCCTCTAAAATTTCATCTTCATCAGGTTCAAATTCATAACAGGTAGAATCTTCTTTTTTATCCTCGGATAATTCTTTTTTAACAGGAATAATTTGCTGAGCTTGGGGAATTTGGGTAATAACGTTTTTGAAATTATTGTAAAATAAAACACATTTATCAAATTCACTCTTTTTAAATAAGTTAATAATTTCATTTCCAATTATTTGAGCTTCATTAAATGTAATTTGTTTTTTTTCTTTAAAACTAAATTTATTAATTATATACCGACCATATTCTTTTTTAATTTGATCTAATCCTTTTGAGCCCACTGAAATTATCTTTAATTCTTTACCTTCTTTTAAAATTTTTTTAAAATTTATTTTAGCAAGTTTACAGATATTAGAATTAACCCCTCCGCACAATCCTCTATCCGCTGTTAGCACTACACATAAATAAGTTTTGTCTTTTCCAGTCCCTACCAAAAGTTTAGGTGCATTTTCTGGATCGTTAATAGATTTTGTTAAATTCAAAATTATATTCTGCATTTTAAGACTATAAGGTCGACCTTTTTCGGCACTCTCTTGAGCCTTTCGTAATTTTGCTGCAGCTACCATTTTCATAGCTTTTGTAATTTTTTGGGTTGATTTTACGCTTTTTATTCTTTTCTTCAAATCGTCTAAGCTCGGCATTATTTGTTACCCTTTTTGTAGTCTTCAATTATTTGTGATAAAAGTTTTTGTGTATCTTCTTCTAGTTTGCCAGTTGATTGAATAGAATCTATAATTTCTTGTTTTTCTAATTTAACTTTTTCAAGAATGTCCTTTTCAAATTTCTTAATTTTTCCTAACTCTACATCATCAAGGTAACCTTTGACTCCAGTAAATACTGATATTACCTGTTCAGCAACTGTCATAGGAGAATATTGATCTTGTTTTAAAAGTTCTGTTAATTTTGCTCCGCGGTTAAGTAATTGTTGTGTTGAAGCATCTAAATCAGAACCAAATTGTGCAAAGGCGGCCATTTCCCTATATTGAGCTAATTCCAATTTTATTGAACCAGCAACTTTTTTCATCGCTTTAGTTTGTGCAGCTGAGCCAACTCTAGAAACTGAAAGTCCTACGTTAACAGCAGGTCGGATTCCTTGATTAAATAGCTCTGTCTCTAAAAAAATTTGTCCGTCAGTAATCGAAATGACATTTGTTGGAATATAGGCCGAAACATCGCCTGCTTGAGTTTCAATTATTGGCAAAGCTGTCAAAGAGCCGCCTCCACTTTTTTCGTTCAACTTCGCTGCTCGCTCTAATAATCTACTGTGTAAGTAAAATACATCTCCAGGATATGCTTCTCGACCTGGTGGACGTCTCAACAAAAGAGACATTTGTCTGTAAGCAACTGCCTGTTTAGATAAATCATCATAAACGATTAAAGCATGCATGCCATTATCTCTAAAATATTCTCCAATAGTACATCCAGTATAAGGAGCCAAAAATTGTAGAGGAGCAGAGTCAGATGCTGTTGCTGCCACTATAGTGGTATATTTTAATGCACCTGCTTCCTCTAAAGTTTTTGATATCTGAGCAACAGTAGAACGTTTCTGGCCTATTGCTACGTACACACAATACAACTTTTTTTTTTCGTCTGTAGATTCGTTGACTTTTTTTTGGTTAATAATTGCATCTATTGCTACTGCTGTTTTGCCTGTTTGTCTATCACCAATAATTAGTTCTCTTTGACCACGGCCTATAGGAATAAGAGAGTCGATAGATTTTAAACCAGTCTGCATAGGCTCATTTACGGATTGTCTTGGAATAATACCCGGTGCTTTAACTTCTACACGTTTTCTATTTTTTGCCGACAAAGAACCTTTTCCATCTATCGGATTTCCTAAACCATCAACTACTCTTCCTAGTAGCTCCTTGCCAACTGGAACATCGACAATAGCTTTGGTTCTTTTTATTGTATCTCCCTCTTTAATATTTTTATCGTCTCCAAAAATAACTACACCTACATTGTCATTCTCTAGATTTAGAGCCATTCCTTTTGATCCATCTTCAAACTCAACCATCTCACCCGCTTGGACATTATCTAAACCATACACTCTAGCGATACCATCTCCTACAGATAAAACTTTTCCAATTTCTGAAACTTCAGCTTTATCTCCAAAATTTTTTATTTGATCTTTTAAGAGTTTTGTTACTTCTGAAGGATTAATAGACATTCTATTTTTCTATCATCGATTGTTCGTATTTTTTTAATTTATTTTTAACTGAAGTATCGATCATAAAACTTCCTAATTGTAATTTTAAACCTCCTATAAGCTCTTTATCAACTTTATACTCAAATATTAAGTTCGAACCAATAGATTTTGATAAATCTCTGTTTACTTCATCCAATTCAATTTTCGATAATTCCTTTGAAGAAATTAATGATGCTTTTATCTCTCCTCTTTTAATAGAACACAATTTTAAAAAACTGTCAGAGATTTTCTTAGCGAAAAAAATTCTTCTTTTATCGATTAACAATAAAAAAAAGTTTTTCAAATTTTTGGTAAACTCTAATTTTTTAGATAGTAAATTTATAACATTGGTTTGGAGTGTAACGTTTAAAGTGGGATTTTGTATAAAGTTTTTAAATTCTGAGCTGGAATTAAAAAGTAATTGAAAATTTTTAACATCATTTTCTGTTTTATCTAATTCGTTAGCCTCTTTAGCCACTTCAAATAAAGCACGAGAATACCTCTCTGAAGTTTCTGTTGAGAAAGATTTTTTTGTGCTCATTTTTTAATTGTTTGAAATAATAGTGAAAATATGAAGTGGTCGTATCATAAGAGTATTAGTTGATCAAGTTACCAATTTTGAATTTATGCAAAATTAACGGGATCAACATCAACCGTAAGTTTAATTTTTGACGAAATTTTTAGATTATTTAGTAAATTAGAGATATTTTTTTGCAAAAGTCTATGATTATCAAATCGAATTAAAAGTCTAGCCCGAAAATTTTTTTTAATTTTTAATAATGGAGAGTCTATTGGGCCTAGAATCTCAAGATCATCTATCTGATTCAACTTGGCTTTGATTTCTCTAGCTCCACTTAGACTCAGGCTGTGATCCTTTGAAGAAACTATGACAGCTACAAGTCTTACAAAAGGAGGTAGTTTATTTTTTTTTCTTATTAAAAGTTCATTTTTTAAAAGTTCTTCAGATTTATTTTTGATAAGTTCATTAAGCGTTTCATTGTAAGGTGACAAGGTTTGGTAAATTACTAAAGAATCAGGGCTAAATCTTCCTGCGCGTCCACTTAATTGTTGATATAATTGAATGTTTTTTTCAGTTGATCGTAAATCAAAACCTCTACCGGAAAAATCAGCATCTACAACAACTACACAATTTAGTTTCGGAAAATTAAAACCTTTTGAAATCATTTGTGTTCCAATAAGGATATCTATTTTATTTTTTTTAATTTTATCTAACAAATCTTTGTTTTTTTCTTTTTTTTTCATATAGTCACTCGAGAAAATGCTAATCTTTTTATTTGGAAATATTTCTTTTGCTTCGTCATATATTTTTTCCACACCTGGTCCAAACATTGTAAATTCACAAAAGTTTTCTTTTTTACATATAGTCTTTATATCTTTTTCATGGGAACAATGATGACAGATAGCTTTATTTTTTATTTTATGAAACGTTAAATACATTGAACAGTTTGCACAAACATGTTTAAAACCACATTTTTTACAAATTAAGTAAGGAGCGAATCCTCTTCGGTTTATAAAAAAAAGAACTTGTTCCTTTTTTGCTAAATATTTATTAACTAACTCAATTGTTTCTGAAGAGATAAATTTATTTTTAATCTTATCTAGATTTAAATTTATTATTTTAGTTTGTGGCAAAGGAAAATTTTCAAATCTTTTTAACATTTTTACATGTCTATATTTTCTTTTTTGAATATTGTTATAGGTTTCAATCGAAGGAATTGAAGAAACTAAATAAACAGGGATTTTTTCAAAATTAGCCCTTGAGATTGCCATGTCTCTAGCATTATAAATTACTCCTTCGTCTTGCTTGTATGAAGTATCATGTTCTTCGTCTACGACGATAAGTCCTAATTCTCTAAAAGGTAGTAGTAATGCTGATCTGGCACCGATCAAAATTTTTATTTCTTTTTTAATTATACCTTTCCATATTATTCTTTTTTGTTTTGGAGTTATTTTAGAATGCCAAATGGCTGGTTCAAACCCAAAAAAATCTTCAAATCTTGTTTTAAAGTCATTAGTTAAAAATATTTCAGGTAACAAAACTAAAGCTTGTTTATTTTTATCAATAATTTTTTTAATAAGCTCGAAATACACTAATGTTTTTCCCGAGCCTGTCGTTCCTTGGAGAACTGATACATCAAATTTATTTTTTGATTTATCTAAAAATTTAAATGCGGACAATTGTTCTTCGTTTAAAATAAATTTTTTTATCTTAGTTTTTTTAAATTCAAAAAAATTATCTTTTTTTTTAATAAATCTATCACCACTACCGATTGCCATTTTTAATACAAGTCCAATCGGCACTATATTATAAACTGAAAACCACTCAATAAATTCAATTAACTTTTTGTCAATAGAATAATCCGTTTTATTACTTATGTTTTTGATTTTTATATTTTTAGGTTCAGGATAAGTATTTTTCCAAATTACTCCTAATTCCTTTTTTGAACCAAATGGTACTTCTACTAAGTCGCCTATTTTTGTTTTAATTTTTGAATTGTAAGTGAAAGGAAAATTAAATATTTTTGGCAACAAAACTTGAGTTTTCATTCATCAATAGTATTAGAATTTTTTTTATTTAAAAATGAATTGGTCTTTTATCAACAGCTAAAGCTGCTTCTTTTATTGCCTCGGTATGAGTTGGGTGTGCATGGCAAGTTCTTGCTATATCTTCAGAACTTGCTCCAAACTCCATTGCTAGAGCCATTTCAGCAATCATATCCCCACAATGTGGTCCAATAATATGGACTCCAAGAACTTTATCAGTTTTACTATCTGCTAGTATTTTTACGAATCCATCTGTCTCATTATTTACTTTAGCTCTTGAATTGGCTAAAAAAGGAAACTTTCCTACTTTGTAAGATTTATTTTCATTTTTTAATTGTTCTTCAGTTTTACCCACAGCTGCTACTTCTGGTGACGTGTAGATCACTCCAGGAATTACATCGTAATTAACATGTCCTGCCTGACCAGCTAAAATTTCTGCTACTGCTATTCCTTCTTCTTCAGCTTTGTGAGCTAACATAGGTCCTTTAATGACATCGCCAATAGCATAAATATTTTTGATAGAAGTTTGCAATTTTTCATTAACTTCAATTTTACCTTTATTATCTTTTTTTATTCCAATTTTAGTAAGATTAAGACCTTCAGTGTAAGCTTTTCTACCGACTGAAACTAGAACTTTTTCTGCTTCTAGCGATTCTTTTTTAGAAGTTATATTATCAGTAAACTCAATCCTTACATTATCCTTTTGATTAGTAACTGAGTCAACTTTTGAATTCAATTTAAACTTAATACCCTGTTTGCCTAAAATTTTTTGAAATTCTTTAGATATTTCTCGATCCATGCCTGGGGTGATATGATCCAAATATTCTATTACGATCACCTCTGCACCTAATCTTGACCATACCGATCCCATTTCTAAACCTATGTAGCCACCTCCAATTATTGCTAATTTTTTTGGAACTTTTTTTAAAGATAAGGCACCTGTTGAAGAGACAATATTTTTTTCATCTATCTTTATTCCAGGGAGAGAGGCTATATCTGAACCAGTGGCAATTACAATATTTTTTGCTTTATAGCTGTCTTTTTTATTATCATTATAAACTACAACATCATTTTTTGAAAAAAGTACTCCTTTTCCTTTAATATAAGTAACTTTATTTTTTTTAAACAAAAATTCTACTCCCTTAGTCAATACTTGTACTGATTTATTTTTGTTTGACATCATTTTATCAATATTCAATTTGATATTATCGATTTCAATTCCTTGCTGATTAAAATCTTTTTTTGCCTTATGAAAATTTTCAGATAAATTTAATAAACTTTTCGAGGGGATGCACCCAACATTAAGACAGGTACCCCCTAGAGTACCTCTAGACTCTACACAGGCTGTTTTTAAACCCAATTGTGAAGCTCTAATTGCACAAACATAACCCCCAGGGCCTCCACCAATTACGATTAAATCAAAATTTTTTTCCATTTTATATATTAAGAAAGAGTCTCTTTGGTTGTTCAAGTGACTCTTTTACTATTTTCAAAAATGAAACAGCCTCTTTGCCATCAACGATTCGATGATCATAAGATAAAGCTAAATACATGATAGGTCTTACTTCGATATTTCCATCAACTACTGTTGGTCTTTTTACAATATTATGCATTCCTAAAACAGCTGATTGAGGTGGATTCAAAATTGGAGTCGACAACATTGAACCGTATATTCCTCCATTTGTAATGGTAAATGTTCCTCCTTGCAAATCGTCAATAGTGATTTTACCTTCACGCGCTTTGTTCCCTAATTCATTAATATTTTTTTCAATATCAGCAAATGACAATTCATCTGTTTCTCTTAGAACTGGAACAACTAAACCTCTATCTGTCCCTACAGCAATACTAATGTTATAATAATTTTTATAAACTATTTCTTCCCCTTGAATCTCAGAATTTATTGCTGGGAAATTTTTAAGTCCTATTACGCAAGCTTTAACAAAAAAAGACATAAATCCAAGCTTTGCCCCGTAGGTGCTTTGGAACTTATCTTTATATTCCTCTCTCATCGCAATAATCTCACTCATATCAACTTCATTAAAAGTAGTTAACATTGCTGCGTTTTCTTGTGCCTCTTTTAATCTTTTAGCTATTGTAAGTCTTAGTCTAGTCATTTTTATTCTTTCCTCGGGACCGTGTTCTATCTTTCTGCTTGATGGGGCTGGTTTAGAGCCCATTAAACCCATTATGTCCTCTTTTAATATAACGCCATGTTTGCCGGAGCCTTGGATCTTATTTAAATCTATTTTAGCTTCAGCTGCCATTTTTCTAGCCGCAGGAGAAAAATTTGATATTTTTTCTTTCGTAATTTCTTTTTTTTTATTGACCGTTTGCTTTTCTACTAAATTATCCAAAATAAGAGCTTCTTCTTCAAGTTTTAATGGTTCAATGTTTTTTTTAGGAATTTCTTTTTGTGTTTCTTTTTGTGTTTCTTTTTCTTTAGGTGGTTGATTTTTTTGTTTAGTTTCCTGAATTTTTTGCTTGGGAGGAGAATAATTTTTTAACTCTTTAACATCTTTTAAAGCTTGTTTAGTAGATCCATTAATCATACCTAGTAAAGCTCCAACATTTACTGTTTCTCCTTCTTCGACAGATATTTGTTCAAGAACGCCGTTGGATGGTGATGGAACTTCAACGTTTACTTTGTCTGTTTCCAACTCTACAATTGGTTCATCAACGGATACTGCCTCACCTTGATTTTTTAACCATTTTGAAACAGTAGCTTCAGTTACTGACTCACCTAGAGTTGGAACTATAATTTTATCTGACATTTACTTTCCTAGTATCTTTTCTAATATTTCTTTTTGTTGCGCAAGATGTTTATTCAAGTTTCCAGTCGCAGTTGAGGATGATGCTTTTCGTCCTACAAATTTAACCTTATCTTTAGTAAAATATATTATTTCTAAGGTTCTATCTATATAATTTCTTACAGTATTCCAAGCTCCCATATTTTTTGGCTCCTCTTGACACCATATGAATTCTGCTTTCTCATATTTCTTAAGTAAATTCGCTAAAGTTTTAGCTGGAAAGGGATATAATTGTTCGATTTGAATAAAGACAATATTATCGATTTTTGCTTTTTCTCTGGCTTCAAGAAGATCATAATAAATTTTTCCAGAACACATCACTACTTTTCTTATCTCTTTATCATTTCTTATTTTTATTAATCCGCTATTCTTAGAATAGGCATCGTCATCTAAAACCCTATGAAAAGTATTTTTTGTAGTAAAATCATTTAGATTTGAAATACATCTTTTATGTCTTAGAAGGGACTTAGGAGTCATTACAATCAAAGGTTTTCTAAACTCTCTATGCATTTGTCTTCTTAGGGCATGAAAATAATTTGCTGGTGTTGTGCAATTGACCACTTGAATATTTTCACCTGCACATAATTGTAAAAATCTTTCTAGTCTCGCTGAAGAATGTTCTGGACCTTGACCTTCATATCCATGTGGTAGCAACATCACCAGACCACTTGCTCTACCCCATTTAGACTCTCCAGAAGTTATAAATTGATCTATTATGACTTGCGCACCATTTGCAAAATCTCCAAATTGTTCTTCCCATAAAACTAATGTTTCTGGCTCAGATAAAGAATATCCAAATTCAAATCCTAAAACAGCAAATTCTGATAATAAAGTATCAATAATTTCAAATTTTTTTTGACCACTTCCAATATTATTCAAAGGGACATATCTATCATGGCTATCTTGATTTCTTAAAACAGCATGTCTTTGACTAAATGTACCTCTAGCTGAGTCTTGACCAGAAAGCCTTACTGAAAACCCTTCAGTAAGTAAAGTTCCAAAAGCAAGATTTTCCGAGGTTGACCAATCTACAGGCTTGTCGCTCATAAAAATTTGGAGTCTAGAGTCAAATATTTTTTTTAGCGTTTTATGAGCATTGAGATTATTTGGTATCGTAGAGATTTTTTTTCCAATGCTTATAAGTTTTTGCTTACTTACACCACTTACACCTCTTTTATCTTTGCCTAAACCAGGTTTAAACCTAGACCAAGCTCCCTCAAACCATTTTAGTTCAGATTTATAGCTTTTGGAGGATTCGAGTTCTTTGTCTAAAAAGATTTTGTAATCACTTTTTTGTTTATTAATGTTGTTTAAATCAGTTAGCCCTTCGTTCGATAATCTATTTCCATAAATAGATAGGGTTGTTGGATGTGATTTTATTTTTTTATACATTATAGGTTGAGTAAAAGAAGGTTCATCTCCTTCGTTGTGTCCAAATCGCCTATAACAAACCATATCGATCACAACATCTCTATTAAATTTTTGTCTGTATTCCGTAGCTATTTTTGCACAGTGAACAACTGCCTCCGGATCATCTCCGTTCACATGAAAAATCGGTGCTTGAGCAATCTTAGCAACATCTGAGGGATAAGGCGATGATCTCGCAAACCTTGGTGCAGTGGTAAATCCTATTTGATTGTTCACTATTATATGTATTGTTCCACCAATGTTATGCCCTGGCAATCCTGACATTGCAAAACATTCTGCTACTATTCCTTGTCCTGCAAATGCAGCATCTCCATGCATTAAAACAGGAATTACTTTTTTTCTATCTTTATCTTTATGAAAAAATTGTTTAGCCCTTGTTTGCCCAAGAACTACAGGATTAACAGCTTCTAGATGTGAAGGGTTGTCAGTTAAACTTATGTGGACTGAGTTGCCATCAAATTCTCGATTTGATGAAGCTCCTAAATGATATTTTACATCACCTTCAAAATCTTTTTTTTGAGATACACTTTTTCCAAAAAATTCACTAAAAATAGACTTGTAAGGTTTCCCCATAACGTTTGCTAAAACATTAAGTCTACCACGATGCGGCATACCTATTTTAATTTCTTTAGCTCCTAAATTTCCTCCTCTTTTAATTATTTGCTCCAATGCTGGAATCAAAGACTCGCCTCCATCTAAACCAAATCTTTTTGTGCCGACAAATTTTACATGTAAGTATTTTTCAAACCCCTCTGCTTCAATCATCTTATTTAAAATTGCTTTTTTTCCGTTATCAGTAAATTTGATATCTTTTTCAGGACCTTCAATTCTATTTCTTATCCAAGTTTTTTCATCAGGATCTCCCATGTGCATAAATTCATAGCCAATATTAGCACAGTAAGTTTTTTTGAGAATCTTCAATATTTCATTCAAGCTTGCATATTGAACTCCCAGGACACCGTCTAAATAAATTTTTCTGTTATAATCTTTTTTAGTAAAACCATATGTTTCTGGTTTCAATTCAGGATGTTCGTCTTTCCTTAATAGACCTAGGGGATCTAGAGAAGCAATTAGATGCCCTCTTATTCTGTAAGCTCTAACTAACATAATAGCTCTTACAGAGTCTTTAGTTCCTTCATGAGTTGAATTTAAATTTATATCTTGAGTTTTTTCTTTTATTTTATCTGATTGTGGTTTGATGTTAATCTCTCTATTTTTTTTAATAGGAGACCAGCTAGGACCTTTAAGATCTTTATGTATTAATTTTTGTTCTTCGCTTAAACCTTCAAAAAATTGCTTCCAACTCTCTGGTAGAGAGTTTGGGTCTTCGAGATAGTCAGCATAAAATTCATTTATAAATTCAGAATTATTACCTGCTAAAAACGAAGTCTTTTTATAAGTTGTATTGTCTTTAAATGATGACATTTAATACTTATTTTAACATAAATTACAAAAATTCAACCATTAAGTTTTTGCAAAAGTGTCTTACCAATGTCAGCTGGTGATTTTGAGATGGTGATTCCAGCTGATTTCATTATCTCTATCTTTTCCTCTGCCCCGCCTTTGCCGCCTGATATTATTGCTCCTGCATGGCCCATTCTTCTTCCTGGTGGTGCAGTCAAGCCTGCGATAAAACCTACCATTGGTTTTTTAATTTTTTCCTTTTTCAAAAATTCTGCTGCCTCTTCTTCAGCTGACCCCCCAATTTCACCAATCATTACAATTGATTTAGTTTCTTCATCTTTTAAAAAAAGCTCTAAACAATCAATAAAGTTAGTTCCATTAATAGGATCTCCCCCTATGCCAATACAAGTTGACTGACCCATTCCATTAGAAGAAGTTTGAGCTACAGCCTCGTAAGTAAGTGTGCCAGACCTAGAAACAATTCCTACACTTCCTTTTTTATGAATATTCCCTGGCATAATTCCAATTTTACATTCATTTGGCGTTATCACTCCAGGACAATTTGGTCCAATTAATCTAGAAATACTCCCATTCAATTTTTTTTTACCTCAAGCATATCTATAACTGGTATTCCCTCGGTGATACAAACTATTAATTCAATCTCCGATTCAATTGCCTCAATAATAGCTGAAGCTGCAAATTTTGGAGGAACATAAATCATTGTAGCATTTGCACCAGTTTTATTTTTTGCTTCTTCTACAGAATCAAACACTGGAAGGTTTAAATGTTTTTGCCCTCCCTTTTTAGGAGTCACACCACCAACTAGTTTAGTTCCATATTTAATTGCCTGTTCAGAGTGAAAAGTTCCATGAGTGCCAGTAAATCCTTGACAAATAACTTTTGTATTTTTATTTATTAAAATTGACATTTATTTTATTGCCTCTACAATTTTTTCAGCCGCGTCATTTAAATCATTTGCCGATAGTATCTTTAAATTTGATTTATCTAATATTTCTTTTCCCTCTTTAAAATTTGTTCCAGCTAATCTTACGACAAGGGGAACAGATAAACTTACCTCTTTGGCAGCGTCAACAACTCCTTGAGCCAAAACATCACATTGCATAATACCACCAAAAATATTTATCAAAATTCCTTTAACATTTTTATCAGACAAAATTAATTTGAAAGCTGCCGAAACTTTTTCTTTAGAAGCGCCACCACCTACATCCAAAAAATTTGCAGGTTCTTTTCCATAAAGTTTAATTATATCCATAGTAGCCATCGCTAACCCAGCTCCATTTACCATACAACCAATTGAACCGTTTAGTTTAATATACGCTAAGTCATATTTGCTTGCTTCTACCTCTGTTGGGTCTTCCTCGTTTAAATCTCTTAGTTTTAAAATTTCGGGTTGTCTAAATATTGCATTATCATCAAAATTCATTTTCGCGTCGAGACATAAAACTTTTCCTTTTTTTGTAATTATTAGGGGATTTATTTCAATTAGGCTTGCATCTTTTTTAATTAATATATTATACAAAGCTTTTATTAATTTTATTGCATCTTTTTTTTGAGTTTCTTTAAATGAAAATAAATTAATAACTTTTTCTATTTCATTGTTTGATATTTCATCTTTAAGTTCAATTTTAGTAGTATTTATTTTACTTGGTTCTTCCGATGCTACTTTTTCTATATCCATTCCGCCAGCTAAGCTGCTTATGAATACTATTTTTGAGCTTTCTCTGTCTATAAGACAAGATAAATAAAATTCTTTAAATATGTCTGACGCTTCTTCAATATATAGCCTTTTAACTTCTTTACCTTCTGGGCCAGTTTGATGGGTTACTAGTGTTTTTCCCATCATGTTTTTTGCTTCTTTTTCTAATTCATTCAAATCTTTTACCAATTTTACACCGCCAGCTTTTCCTCTGCCGCCAGCATGAATTTGTGCTTTTACAACAAATTCCTTGCTTTTAAGTTTTTTTATTTTTTCTTTAATTTCATCTAATGAAAAAACTACTATTCCATTAGAAACAGGTGCTCCAAATTCTTTAAGAATTTCTTTTGCCTGATGTTCGTGTATATTCATAATAGATTTTAAGTGATTTTTTTTATAATAATTTAATTATATAAAGAAAAAATTTATATTAATCTATAAATTTTAAAAAAAGTGGATTAAATTGAATACTTTTAAACATATTATTCTATTACCAGTATACAATGATTGGAAATCATTAAATCGTTTATTAACAGTTATAAATAATAATATTGAAGCTAAAAGCAATTTTAAAACAGAAATCTTAATTATAAATGATAGGTCAAAAAAAAAGATTAATATTATAAATAAAAAATTAAAAAATTTAAAAAAAATTAGGGTAATAACTCTTAAAAACAATTTAGGAAGTCAAAAAGCTATCGCGATTGGGCTAAATTATCTATCAAAAATCAAAAGTAAATTTTTTATAACGGTCATGGATTGTGATGGCGAAGATAATCCTAAGAAAGTTAAAATTATGCTTAACGCAGCTTATAAGAATAAAGATAGCGTAATTACATCAAATAGAAAACAAAGAAAAGAAAGCTTTTTGATAATACTTTTGTATAAGATACATTTATTAATTACTTATTTTTTTACTTTTAAATGGATGAGTTTTGGGAACTTTACAACTTTTTATTCGAAAAATTTATTTAAAATACTCTCAAATAATAGTTCGTGGTACGCTCATGCAAGTTCGGTAATGTATAATTGTAAAATTAAAAGATTATATGCCAAAAGGAAAAGAAGATATTATGATAAATCAAATTTAAGCTTAAAGGGATTAATAGAGCACTCAATTCGTATTAATTCAGTTTTTTTTAAAACTGTGATTCTAAATTCAATAATCTATATTTTTTTGATTTATATTTTTATTCCCAACATGTATGGGTTTTTAATCATTTATTTTATATTATTATTTAATTTAATCTTATTTATAATAAGAAAAAACCACTATATAAATAACTTATCAAAGATTGATAAATTTATATTAAACATAAAATCATTTTAAACACTGGATTTTATAAATGTAAAAAATACTATTTTCGTCAAGCTTATAACAATTCTGATTAAAGTAATTTGTGATAATTTTTGAAGAAACATTTTCGTGTTTAAAAAAATAGACTTCTTTTATATTATTTTTTTTAATCTTATCTAATAAAAAATCTTTATATTCATTATAAAATTTTCCCTGCTCTATTGGCATACTTGCGCCATCGAATGTAAAAGATTTACTAGGATAATTAAGTTTTTTATATGTAATACTATCTAAAAAAGAATAGTGTGAAATGAGCATGATTTCTTTTTTCGAACTGTCTAATTGTTTTTGGCCTGATTTAATTAATGAAATTTCTCGATTTGGATCTCCATCAAAAAATGGATTAATCCACAATAAACCGTTTAAACTGTTATGAACAATTTTTGCAGAAATAGCCTCTTTAAGATTAACATTATAAAGTTCATGAAATTTTCTATTTTCATTATACCTCCAATGGTACTTAAAAGTAATTACAATTAAAAATATAATACTCAAATATGAAATAAATTTTTTAAACTTTATTTTAGAATTAATAATTTCTATTTCAATAAAAGCAAATAAAATGGATATTAAAAAGTATATGTAAATTTGATTTCTTGTAATTGTTTGATGAATCAAGCAACCAATACAGAATGCTAAAATGATTAAGAAAGTGAAAATTTCGTTCGAAAAAAATTGTACATACTTTTTTTTAACTTTTATAAATTTTAGATAAGTTATTAATAATATCGGAAAAATTAAAAATTTATATTTATTAAATAAACTTTCTAGTGAAAAATCAAAATTATCAACTCTATTTGACCCGATCGATGATGGAAAATGAATATATTGTAAATAAAAATCTTTAAGATCAATTTTTAAAAAAACTAGCATAAGAATAAATAAAATCAAACAAATCAAAAAGCTTAAAATAATTAGCTTAAATGATTGGAAGTATTTTTTTTTAAATAAAAAAGTACTTACAATAATACTTTGTAATATTATAATGTATGAAGTCGGAACTTGTTTTGACAAAAATGCAAGGAAGAATAAGATAACTATCAAAAACCAGAGGTATCTATTGTTCAAACTAAAATTTTTAATAATAGTAAAAGTTGCAATTAATGAAAAAAAAGTAGCATGATGATCTACAAAAGGTGTTCCAGATACAGTGTATGCCAAAGTTGAAAAGCAGATTGTGTATATAAATGACTTTGTTTTATTAATTCCTAAACTTAAAAAAAAATAATAAGCAAATAAAGTAACTACAGCATTAAATAATGAAGAGTGGAACGTATACGCATACCAATTTACACCAAAAATTTTAAAAAATAAGGCTTGAATAAAATCAACTATAAAACTAGAAACTATCCAATAGTCTCTCACTGGATACTCGTTATTTAGTATTCTATAACCGCTATCATAGTGTAAAAAAGTATCTATAGGAAAAATGCCAAATTTCGCATAATAAATATTTATTAAAAAAGAAAATAAAAATATGATAAAGAAGTTAATAATCTTAAAATTTAATAAATTATTTTTATGAAAATAACTCATTCAATTTTATAAACAATATATTTAAAAAATACAAAAAATAAAATGGAAATTTACCCGGTTATTGCAACAGAAAGATTTGATAATGCAAAATTTCATAGAAGATATTGTTTATCTTTTATTAAAAAATTTGTTAAAGGAAATGTATTAGAAGTTGGTGCTGGTTGTGGAAGTTTTACAAGAGATTATATTGACTCAAATATCCATATCACTTTAACGGAAACAGATAAAAAAAATTTTTTAGATTTACAAAATAATTTCAAAAATAATAAAAGCATTAAAGTTTACAACGATACTATTTTTAATATTGAAGGAAAATTTGATACGATTTTGTACTTACATGTATTAGAACATATTGAAAAAGATATAGATGAGCTTGAAGAAGCTAAAAAAAAATTAAAAGACGATGGTTACTTAATAATAATGGTTCCTGCACATCAAAAATTATATAGCAACTTTGATAAATCTATTGGTCATTTTAGGCGTTACGAAAGAGATTTTTTTAAAAAAGATTTAGTAAACCTTAAAAGAGTTAAATTGATGTCCTTAGATACGATAGGTTATTTACTCTACTCTTTAAATAGAATTTTTTTTAAAGATGAGAGTTTTCCCTCAAACTTTAAAATTTTTATATGGGATAAAATTTTTACACCTATTACAATATTAGTTGACCGTTTGACTAATTATAAATTTGGAAAATGTATACTTTCAATTTATAAAAAAAATTAATTTTAATTTAATAATGGATCAATTTTTTTAGCAGCATCGAATAATTCTCTAACTGCTTTAATAGATTTATTGAAATTATCTTTTTCCTCAACACTTAATTTAAGCTCAATAATTTTTTCTACCCCTGAAGAACCAATTATAACTGGAACACCTACATATAAATCTTTTACTCCATATTCCCCGTTTAAAAATGCTGCACAAGGAAGTTGTTTTTTTAAATTTTTTAAATAGCTTTCTGCCATTTCTACTCCGGATGCTGCTGGTGCATAAAATGCTGAACCTTTTTCCAAATATTTTACAATTTCAGCTCCACCTTTTTTAGTCCTATCTATAATTTGATCAAGTTTTTCTTTTTTAATTTTTCCTTCCTCAATCAATTGGCTGATTTTCTTTCCCTCTACTTCTGTTGAGCCTAACATAGCGACCATGCTGTCGCCATGACCTCCAAGCACAAAGGATTTTATTTTATTAACTGAGATACCTAACTCCTCAGAGAGAAAATAAATAAACCTAGAAGAGTCTAAAATACCAGCCATACCAACTATCTTACTTTTAGGAAGGCCAGAATATTTTTGCAGAGCCATAACAATAACATCTAAAGGGTTTGTTATACATATTACAAAAGCGTTTGGTGAAGTCTTTTTTATTCCTTCTGCAACTTGCTTAATAATCTTTAGATTAATTCCTAGCAAATCATCTCTTGTCATCCCGGGTTTTCTAGGAACACCTGCAGTAATAATTATTACATCAGAGTCTTTGGTGTCTTCATAATTATCTGTTCCAGATAAATTAGTATTAAATCCATTTACTGGTGAAGATTGTGCAATATCCAAAGCTTTACCTTTAGCAATTCCAGCCGCAACATCAAACAAAACTACATCACCTAGTTCTTTTAATGCAATTAAATGGGCTAAAGTTCCACCAATTTGTCCTGCACCTATTAAAGTTATTTTTTTTTTCAATTTTTATCCTATTTATTTCATTATTGGCATTACAAATTCTGGATCTGATCTTAAACCTGAGGGCCATCTTGAGGTCACTGTTTTTAATTTAGTATAAAATCTTACTCCTTCAGGTCCATGCATGTGTTGATCACCAAATAAGGATCTTTTCCATCCACCAAAACTGTGAAAAGCCACTGGGACTGGTATAGGTATATTTATTCCTATCATTCCTATTTTTGCTTTATTTGAAAAAGTCCTTCCTGAATCTCCATCACGAGTAAAAATGCTTACTCCATTTCCAAACTCATGGTCATTAACTAATTGTAACGCTTCATCAAAATTTTTTGCTCTAACGACAGATAATACTGGTCCAAATATTTCTTCTTTGTAAATTCGCATATCTCTGGTTACATTATCGAATAAACACCCGCCGAGATAGTAACCATTTTCGTAGCCTTGTAATTTTAAATTTCTTCCGTCTACAACTAGTTTTGCTCCTTCTTTCACTCCAATATCTACATAATTTTTAACTTTTTCTAAATGGTCTTTGGTAACTAATGGTCCCATTTCAGATTTTTTATCCAAGCCTGGGCCTATTTTTAAAGCTTCAACTTTTTTAATTAAATTACTTACCAATTTGTCTCCAATATCTCCTACTGCTACAGCAACAGATTGTGCCATACATCTTTCTCCAGCCGATCCATATGCTGCTCCCATTAGACCATTGACTGCTTGATCTAAATCGCAGTCAGGCATTACTACACAGTGATTTTTGGCTCCACCTAAAGCTTGAACTCTTTTTTCATTTTTTGCACAATTTTCATAAATATATTTTGCAATCGGAGTAGATCCTACAAAACTCATAGCTACTATATCTTTATTACTTATTAGTTCATCAACTGCTTCTTTATCTCCATTAATTACATTAAAAACTCCATTAGGTAATCCAGCTTCTGTTAATAATTCTGCAAGTCTTATTGAGCAAGAGGGGTCTTTTTCTGAAGGTTTAAGTATAAAAGTATTTCCGCAGGCTATTGCCATCGGAAACATCCACATCGGTACCATAGCTGGAAAATTAAATGGTGTTATTCCAGCACAAACACCTAAAGGTTGTCTAATGGACCAACTATCAACGTTAGTTCCAACATTTTCAGTAAACTCACCTTTTAACATCTGAGGAATTCCGCATGCGTATTCAACTACTTCCAAACCTCTAGTTAATGATCCTTTTGCATCATCGTATACTTTTCCATGTTCAGAAACGATTATCTTAACTAATTCATCAGAATTTTTTTCTATAAGTTCTTTGAACTTAAACATTATTCTTGCTCTTTGGAGAGGTGGCGTATTTGACCACTTGTCAAAAGCTTTTTTTGCACTTTCAATGGCTTCACACACATCTTGCGGAGTAGCTAATTTTACTTCTGCAGTTTGTTCGCCTATAGATGGATCGAAAATTTTACTTTTTCTAGTTGAATTGCCTGAATATTTTTTTCCATCAATAAAGTGTTCTATTAATTTCATGTTGATAATTGATTAAATAAGCTTTTAGCTTGTTGCAAGCATTTTTTTTATAGATCCAATAGCTTTTGCTGGATTAAGACCTTTTGGACAAGAATTGGTGCAATTCATAATGGTATGACATCTATATAATTTTAGCTCATCGGCTACTTTCTTTAATCTTTCTTTTTTGTCTTCATCCCTACTATCATTTATCCATCTATAGGCTTGTAACAAAACTGCAGGTCCAAGATATTTATCTCCGTTCCACCAGTAACTTGGACACGAAGTTGAACAACAAGCACATAAAATGCACTCATAATAACCGTCTAATTTTTCTCTATCTTTTTGAGTTTGTTTTAGTTCTCTTTTTTCTTCGCTTGTTTTATCTACCTTAAGCCAAGGTTGGATTGATTTGTATTGTTTATAAAGTGATGTTAAATCACCAATAAGATCTTTAACTACTTTTAAATGAGGCAATGGGTAAATATTCAAATTACCCTTAATATCATTGTGTGATTTTATACATGCTAAAGTATTTACTCCATCAATATTCATTGCACATGATCCACACACTCCATGAGCACATGATCTTCTAAAAGTTACTGAAGGATCAATCTCGTTTTTGATTTTAATTAATATATCAAGGACTTTTGGACCACAATTATCCATGTCAACTTCAAAAGTATCCATTCTTGGGTTTTTGCGATCCGACGGATCCCATCTATAAACGTTTACCTTTCGTAAATTTTTTGAGTTTGTTAGATCTTTATAATATTTGCCAGTTTCTATTTTTGAATTTTGTGGTAAATTAAATTTTACCATTTAATAGACTCTCTCTTTAGGAGGAAAATATTGAACATCATTAGTTAACGTTCTTGAGTGAACATCTCTGTATTTAATTTCTACTTTATCATTATTTTGCCATGCTAAAGTATGCTTCATAAAATTTTTATCGTCTCTTTTTGCAAAGTCTTCTCTAGCATGAGCTCCTCTGCTTTCTCTTCTTTGATAAGCTGAATCCATTGTAGTTAAGGCTTGTCTTATCAAATTATCAAACTCCAGTGTTTCTACTAAGTCCGTATTAAATAATAACGATTTATCTTTTACCGATAGATCTTCCATTCCATTATATGGATTTCTTATTTCATCCACTCCTTCTTTTAATGTCTTTTCAGTCCTGAATACAGCGCATTTCGATTGCATAGTTTTTTGCATTTTTAACCTTAATTCAGACGTTTTAGTGGAACCACTTGAATTTCTAATTTTGTCAAATCTTTCCAAACATTTATCAGTTTCTATATTTGAAACTTCTTCGTGAAGGCTGTTAGGTTTTATTAATTCTGATGCTCTTTTTGCGGCAGCTCTTCCAAAAACAACTAGGTCAATTAAAGAATTTGAGCCCAGACGATTAGCTCCATGAACTGAAACACATGCAGCTTCTCCTATTGCCATCAAACCAGGCACAGTTTTTTCAGATCCATTTAAAGTCAGAACTTCTGCTTTGTAATTTGTGGGAATTCCTCCCATGTTGTAGTGAACGGTTGGTACTACCGGAATAGGGTCTTTGTTAACATCTACGTTTGCAAAAGTTTTAGCTGCTTCAGCAATACCAGGAAGTTTTTCGTTTATAACTTTTTTATCTAAATGATCTAAGTGAAGGTTTATATGATCTTTGTTTTTTCCAACGCCCCTGCCTTCATTGATTTCCATTTCCATAGATCGACTAACCACGTCTCTAGATGCAAGATCTTTAGCGTTAGGCGCATATCTTTCCATGAATCTTTCACCTTTACCGTTAACAAGAAATCCTCCTTCTCCTCTAACTCCTTCAGTAATTAAGCACCCAACTCCGTAAATTCCAGTTGGATGAAATTGAACAAATTCCATATCTTGTAATGGGAGCCCAGCTCTTAAAACCATAGCATTGCCATCTCCTGTACAAGTATGAGCGGATGTAGCAGAATAATATACTTTACCATAACCGCCCGTCGCTATAATTGTAATGTGGGATCTAAATCTATGAATTGTTCCGTCTGTTAAGTTCCATGCTATTACTCCTTTGCATTCTCCATTTTTCATAATTAAATCTAATGCAAAGTATTCAACAAAAAATTCCGTATTTTGTTTTAAGGCTTGGCCATATAATGTATGCAAAATTGCATGTCCAGTTCTATCGGCCGCAGCACAAGTTCTTTGAGCTGTGCCGTTTCCATAATTTTTTGTCATTCCTCCAAAAGGTCTTTGATAAATTTTGCCCTCGTCAGTTCTGCTAAATGGAACACCGTATCTTTCTAGCTCAACAACTGCTCTTGGAGCTTCCTTGCAAAGATATTCGATAGCGTCTTGGTCTCCTAACCAATCAGACCCTTTAACGGTATCATACATGTGCCATCTCCAATCATCTTCACCCATATTACCTAATGCTGCTGAAATGCCACCCTGAGCTGCTGAAGTATGACTTCTAGTAGGAAAAACTTTTGATATACAAGCGGTTTTGAGTCCCGCTTCTGACAAACCTACTGCTGCTCTTAATCCAGATCCGCCTGCCCCTAGAACTACAACATCGTACTCACGATTTATAACTTTATAAGCTTTCATTTTATAAATTTAATATTCCAAATATAGTCATTAATGGGACTATTATAGCAAATATATTTAACAATTTATTTGCGACATTTTTGATTTTATCGTTCCTTACATAATCTTCTAATATTTCACTTATAGTTAAAGCTGAAAAAAAGTAAGCAATTACAACAAATATAGAGAACAAAATTTTAGAGGGTTGCGAAGAAAAAAAATCTACTATTTGTTGATAACCATTATCATAAATTTTAACAAAACTTATCACAAACCAAGTCATCATAGGTATCAAAATTAACGAACTAACTTTTATAAATAACCATTTTTTTGTAGCTGAATGCATCTTAAATTAAATTCCTTCCTAGTATGTAAAATACAATTGTTAAGATAAAAGATCCAACAAATACAAGAATGCCTGTAATTTTCGCTACTTTTAAATCAAAACCATATCCAATATCCCAACCCAAATGTCTTATCTCATTTAAGATATGAAAACTAAAGCTCCAACATAAAAATACCGTGAATAATTTGCCAAAGAAAGAATTAAAAAAAAATTCAATAATTTCGTAACTATTCTCACCTAAATTTAAATATAATACCCAAATACAAATTAATGTTATCGACAAAATATTTATAACACCTACTATTCTATGAGTAATAGAAAGGAGAGATGAAATATGCCACCTATAAATTTGTAGATGTGGGCTTAAAGGATTTTTATCATTCTCCATAACTTTTTTATAAACTATATTTTAGAATTCTTAATTATACATTCTACGATTTGAACAGTATTTAAAGCCGCCCCTTTTAATAAATTATCTGAAACAATCCACATATTCAAAGCTTTATTGTTAGAATGATCTTTTCTTATTCTTGAAACGAAAGTTAAATAGTCTCCTTCAGCCTCAAGCGGTGTCATATAACCTCCATCTTTATGTTCGTCTACAACTTTACAACCTGGAGCATTTTCTAATAATTTTCTTACCATTTTTAATTCATATTCTCTCTCAAATTCTATGTTAACTGACTCTGAATGAGAAGTTTTTACTGGAACTCTTACACAAGTAGCACTTACTCCGATAGAGTCACCTAAAATTTTTTTTGTTTCGTGTTCCATTTTCCATTCTTCCTTTGTATAACCGTCTTCAACAAAAGAATCTATATGTGGAATTAAATTGAATGCTATTTGCTTTGTAAAATTTTCTGATTTTATCTTTTTTCCATCTAAGTGATTTTTGGTCTGGTGAAATAGTTCATCTACCTGTTTTTTACCAGCGCCTGAAACTGCTTGATAAGTAGATACTATGACTCTTTTAATTTTATATTCATCATGAAGAGGTTTTAGTGCCACTAATAGTTGGATAGTTGAGCAATTAGGATTAGATATTATATTTTGGTGATTTTTTAAATCACCAGAGTTTACCTCAGCGACAACCAAAGGTACATTTTTTTCCATTCTGAAATATTTTGAATTATCAATTACAATAGTTTTTTTTGCAGCCAAGGGCGCCCATTTTTTTGAAATTTCACTACCTGCAGCAAAAATTGTTATTTCTGCTTTAGAAAAATCATATTTTTCAAGTTGTTCGACTTTAATTTCTTTACCTTTAAAGTTTAATTTTGCTCCTGCACTTTTCTGTGAAGCAACCAAATAAAGATTTTCAATCTCTAAATTTGATTTTTCCAAAACCTCTATTGTTTTTCTTCCCACATTTCCTGTGGCGCCAATTATTGCGAAATTCATATTATTTATTATTTTATTTCAATTTAGAGATAATTGCATCACCCATATCTGATGTGGTGACTTCCTTTTTCCCCTTCGACATTATATCTTTAGTTCTCAATCCATCGTCAAGCACTTTTTGGACGGACAAATCTATTTGGTCAGCCTCTTTAACAAGATCTAAAGAATATCTTAGAGCCATTGATAAACTTAGTACAGTCGCAATAGGATTAGCTAAGTTCTTCCCGGCAATATCTGGTGCAGATCCATGAACCGGTTCATATAATGATCTAATTTTTCCATTTTTATCTTTTGAACCTAAAGATGCTGAAGGTAATAATCCAAGAGACCCAGTTAACATAGCAGCCTCATCTGATAACATATCTCCAAATAAATTATCAGCAAGTATCACGTCAAATTGTTTTGGAAATCTTAGCAATTGCATAGCGCAGTTATCTGCTAACATGTGATTAAGTTCAATTTGCTGAAATTCTTTATCTTTTAAAGCCTGAACTTCTTCTCTCCATAATACTCCTGCTTCCATTACATTTGATTTTTCACAAGAGGTTACTTTATTTTTTCTTTTTTTTGCTAAATCAAAAGCAACTCTTGCAATTCTATGTATTTCGTTAGTCGTATAAGTATGTGTATTTATTCCTTTTCTTTGGTTGTTTTCCATAGGTTCTATGCCTCTCGGTTCACCAAAGTAAATTCCTCCTGTTAGCTCACGAACAATCATAATATCTAAACCCGAAACTATTTCTGGTTTTAATGAAGAAGAGTCCACTAATTGTTTGAAACAAATAGCTGGTCTAAGATTTGCAAATAATTTCAATTCTTTTCTTAATTTAAGAAGTGCTCTTTCTGGTTTTTTTGAAAATTCTAAATTATCCCACTTAGGGCCACCACATGCTCCTAATATCACTGCATCTGACTCTAAAGATTTAAAAAAAACTTCATCCGTTATTGGAATCTTATTGGCATCTATTGAGGCACCTCCTATCAATTCTTCTTGAAAACTAAAGTCTAAAGATTTATTTTTATTAAACCATTCAAGAATTTTTTTTACTTCTTTTACAACCTCTGGTCCAATACCGTCTCCGGGTAATAATAAAATTTTTCTACTTTTTGTTTTATTCATTTTCTAATATCCAAGGTTTGTTAAAATTTAAATCTTTTTCGTAATTATCAATATCTTTTACTTTTCCCATGGTTAAGCCTATATCATCTAAGCCATTCAATAGGCACTCTTTTTTAAAGGGATCTATTTCAAATTTAATAGTCTTATTTCCGAAATTAATTTCTTGATTTTCTAAATTTATTTCAATTTCTTTTTGTCTTGTTGAATAATCTGATAATTCTATAACTGCTTCCTCTTTAATCTTTATAGGTAAAATACCATTTTTAAAACAGTTGTTATAAAAGATATCTGCAAAGCTCGAGCTAATGACTGATTTAATTCCAAAATCTAATAAAGCCCAAGGGGCATGCTCTCTTGATGACCCACAACCAAAATTTTTTCCAGCTATAAGAATTTTTGATTTATTGTAAGGATTATTGTTTAAAATAAAGTCTTTTATTATGGCTCCTTTTTCATCATATCTCATCTCATAAAACAAGCTTCTACCTAAACCAGTTCTTTTAATTGTTTTTAAAAATTGCTTAGGAATTATCATGTCAGTATCAATGTTTTGAAGCGACAAATAAGCAGGGATACTTTTTAATTTTAAAAATTTTTCCATTACTGTAGTTCTCTCACATCAGTAAGATAGCCTTTAATTGCAGCTGCAACTGCCATGCCGGGACTCACTAAATGAGTTCTGCCACCTCTGCCTTGTCTGCCCTCAAAGTTTCTATTGGAAGTAGATGCACATCTCTCTTTAGGCTTTAATTGATCCGGATTCATTCCTAAACACATTGAACACCCTGGTTCTCTCCACTCAAAACCTGCTTCTATAAATATTTTATCTATGCCCTCTTCTTCAGCTTGAGCTTTAACTAAACCAGACCCTGGAACAACCATAGCACTAACATTAGGAGCTATTTTTTTTCCTTTTAAAAGATCTGCAGCTAATCTTAGATCCTCTATTCTGCCATTTGTGCAACTACCGATAAATATTTTATCGATTTTGATATCAGATATTTTTGTATTAGCTTTTAAACCCATATATTCCAATGACCTTTTCATGGCCATTTTTCTATCTTCATTACTTTCTTTATTAGGGTCTGGTACTGCACCAGTTACTGGAGAGACGTCTTGCGGGGATGTTCCCCAAGTTACTAAGGGTACAATTTCTTCTCCATCTATATCTATTTCTCTATCAAATTTACAATCTTTGTCTGAATGTAAAGTTTTCCAATGATTTACTGCTTGATCCCATTTTTTTCCTCTAGGAGACATTGTTTTGTTTTTTAGATATTCAAAAGTTTTTGTATCTGGAGCTATTAGTCCTGCTCTAGCACCAGCTTCAATAGTCATATTACAAACCGTCATTCTTTCTTCCATGCTTAAATCCTTAATAACTGAACCTGCGAATTCTATTACATACCCTGTTCCTCCTGCAGTACCTATTGTACCAATTATTTTTAATATAACGTCTTTAGCAGTAACACCCTTGGGTAATTTTCCATTAACGTTTATTCTTAAATTTTTAGATTTTTTTTGTATTAAAGTTTGTGTGGCTAATACATGTTCAACTTCTGATGTCCCAATACCAAATGCTAGAGCTCCAAAAGCGCCATGCGTTGCTGTGTGGCTATCTCCACATACTATGACTGTTCCTGGTTGAGTAAAACCTTGTTCTGGACCAATTATATGAACTATACCTTGCCTTTTGTCGTTTACATCGAACATTTTAATATTAAATTCTTTACAATTATTTCTTAGAGTATCTACTTGGATTCTCGATTCTTTATCATCTATTCCTTTTGATCTGTCTGTAGTAGGGACATTATGATCTGGCACAGCTAAAGTTAATTCTGGCCGTCTGACTTTTCTATTATGCATTCTCAAACCCTCAAAAGCTTGTGGGCTTGTAACTTCATGAACTAAATGTCTATCAACATATATTAAAGAAGTACCATCAGCTTGCTTGTGAACAAGATGTTCTTCCCATATTTTATCATATAGAGTTTTAGACATTGAATATTGTATTATTTTTTTTCGCTTAACGGCTTTTCAGCTTTTTTCTGATCAGAGGAAGCGTCCTTCTTTTCTACCTTTTTACTTTCTGTCTTTTCAGAAGAAACTGGTTGCTCAACTTTTTCCTCTGGTTTAACCGAAATATCAATTCCAATTTTTTTCTTAATTTTCTCTGCAATTCTTGCAGACTTACCTTTTCTATCTCTTAAGTAATAGAGTTTTGCCCTTCTTACTTTTCCTGATCTAATTACTTTAATAGAGTCTAAATTTGGACTATAGAGAGCAAAAGTCCTTTCTACACCTTCTCCAAAAGAAATTTTTCTTACTGTAAATGATGAATTTAAATCTCTATTTTTTTTTGCAATGCAAACTCCTTCAAAATATTGAATTCTCTCTCTTTTGCCTTCTATAATTTTTACGCCAATTTTAATCGTATCTCCCGGAGAAAAATCAGTTATTTTTTTATTTGCAATAATTTTTTTTATTGCTTCTTTATTTATATCTTCAATATTTTTCATTTTTTTTATTTAAATATTTTTTCCATAGATCAGGTCTCTGGCGACGTGTTATAGCCTCAGATTGAGATAAACGCCAGCCTTTAATTTTGCTGTGATCTCCTGATAAAAGTACTGCTGGAGTTCTTTTTCCTTCCCAAATTTGAGGTTTTGTATATTGAGGATACTCTAAAAGATCATTTTCAAAACTTTCTTCTTTAGTAGAGTTATTATTTCCAAGAACACCTGGTAATAAACGAATAATAGTGTCGATAAAAACAAATGAAGCAGTCTCACCTCCTGATAGAATAAAATCACCAACGCTATATTCTTGTATATTTCTTGTTTCTAAAAGTCTTTGATCAACTCCCTCAAAATGGCCACATAGTAAATTTAATCTTTTTTTCTTACTAAGTTTCTTGGCAACTTCTTGATTAAATCGTTTTCCTTTCGGTGATAAATAAATAGTAGTGTCAATACTTTTTAAATTTTCATCTAGTGCTGAAGCTACTACATCCGGTCTCAATAACATTCCGCTACCTCCTCCAAAAGGTGTGTCATCGACTGAGCTGTGCTTATCAGCAGCATAGTCTCTGATATTTATCACTTTTAAATCCCAAATTTTACTCTCCAAAGCTTTTTTGAAAATACCTGTATTAAGTGGTCCAGGATATAGACCAGGATATAGCGTAAAAATTTTTATCTCAAACATAAATCACTATCCTTGGGCTAAGCTTTAGGTTCTTCCTTTTTAGGTTCCTCTTTCTTAGCTTCTGCTTTAGGTTCTTCCTTTTTAGGTTCCTCTTTCTTAGCTTCCTCTTTCTTAGCTTCTGCTTTAGGTTCTTCCTTTTTAGGTTCCTCTTTCTTAGCTTCCTCTTTCTTAGCTTCTGCTTTAGGTTCTTCCTT
>MDTB01172495.1_pt1 | contig 38313 bp, 44 predicted proteins | sample 811161 | NCBI WGS metagenome assembly MDTB01 (sample SAMN05326650, study PRJNA326480) | marine metagenome | isolation source: seawater | place: Mediterranean Sea | collected 2009 | reverse complement strand
TCCTCATAGTTTATCTGAATACTATGGTGATGGTAATGCACCATCTAGTGGTGAGATACAACTAGCAGCAGATTTTTATGGAACATCAAATAACATTTCCCTTTCAACTACAATTAATATAGGTCTGCAAACACATAAAGCTGGGATAACTAGCAGAGGATTTATAAGCTCACAAGGAAGAACTGTAGGTACATCTAATGATAATGCTAACAGTGTAACATCTGCAATGGGAAGTATTGGTAATAACAGCTATGGTGTTGGTGTTGTAGAATCACTATATGTTACTGAGGGTGTAACTATACAAGGTCATATGCACTTTGAAATATCAACCTCTCAAAGTAATTGGTCATCTATTACTGTTAATGGACAAACTTTTAATCGTACATCTTTCTCTAATGATGCTAACCAACTTTTTACAATAAATGTAGGTGGTCAAAATCAAACACAAAATGTATTTGGTTCGCTTACGACAGTAAACTTTACAATTAACCCATAGGATAAATAATGGCATATACATTTACAGAAAAAACATTTACAACAGGTTCTACATTTGATTCTTTGTATGCAGATAGTCTTGATTCTTTTGAAAATGGAACAGTAGTTTTTAATGATTCAGATACTGCTGATGAAAAAAAAGAATTTTTAGTAAATTTAATGTGTAATCAAAATTACCATAATATAAAAAATATAGAAGTAGCTAAAGATGGTGTAGTTTGTATGTGGGTGCAAGGAAAATTTTTAGACAATATTTTTACATGGGAAAATGTTTTAGTAGGTAAAATAAATAATAGTAAAGCATGGACATATACAAATGAATTTCATCAAGCACATAAAGATTGGATTCAATCAATAGGTGGTACTAAGTTTGCACTTGAATGTGTAAAAGGAGCTGAAATAGATACTTATTTTACAAAAGGAACTACTGATGGGGTTTGTCTAGGTTCTTTAACTATAGAAGATTTAGCATATGTAACCTCAGAAGAGTATACAAGTAACTTACCAACTATGAAAAGAATGACATGGGAATTTTAATGTGGCACTTACATTATTATTTGGAGTTTACTTCTTACTAGCTTTATATTCTTTTGTAGCATTATCTTGGTTACAACTTTTAATTACTTACATACTTTTTTATTTTCTACTAGAGTTTGTAATGAGTTTGTTTATACACAGATGGGCAACACACAATTTATGGAATCCACCAGTATGGTTTCAAAACATAATGAGTGTAGTATCTATGACTGCATTAATTGGAACACCAGTATCTTATGCAGCATGGCATAGAAATCATCATAAACATTTTGATACTAACAAAGACCCTCATAGTCCTAAGTACAAAAACTGGTTTAATATTATATTTAGAACACATGAACAAGAATCTAATATTAAACTTGTTACAGATAGGCTAAGAAATAAATGGCAATTATATTTAACTAAATATGAAACAACGTTGGTTTACGTGTTCAATGCTATTCTTTTCTTAGTCCTACCTATTGAATGGTTTTTAATTTGGGTAACAGCAGTAGCTATGACTACATTTTGGGTAATGTTAGTTACTGGAATTATGTGTCATTTAGGTAAAGTAAAAGATGTACCTTATATGTACCCATTTGCATTTTCAGAATCATTCCATAAACAACATCACATAGAACCTAAATTAAAACATTGTAAGTTTGACCCTTGGGTTTGGATAATTAATAAACTGAGGTGGACATGAACCATGCAAGAGGTGTGCAATTACTAGCATTAATAAATCATATAATAGCTATAGCTGGTTGTATTTATTTTCCTCAATATATTATATATGGATTAATAGCTTGGGGAGTAGTAAATATATTTTCAACTAATATAGCTTTACACAGATTTATGTGTCACAGAAGTTTTGAAACAACACCTATAAAAGAAAAGATTTTAAAATACCTTACAGTAATATCAGCGTTTGGTAGTCCTTTATCTTGGGCTGCAATGCACAGATACCACCACAAACATTCTGGAAGTTTAGAAGATAATGAGTCACCTAAAAATATAGGTTACATAAGAGCGTGGCTGACTTTATATGACCCAATTATTGTACCTAAAACAATGGTAAAAGATATTTTAAAAGATAAAGATTATATGTTTATAACTAAGCATTATTGGTTTTTATTATTTAGTTGGATATTTGTTTTATATTTAATAGACCCTCTATTAGGAATATTTGCTTTTAGTTTTCCAGCAGCATGTATATATCAAGCAGCTGGTGCATTTGCAGTAATACCACATTGTAAATATTTTGGATATAAAGTTGTTGAATCAAGAAGAGACTGCACTGCAGTTAATTCACCTTTAACAAGTTTAGTTAGTTGGGGTGAAGGATGGCATAACTATCATCACACAATATCAAAAGATTACAGGCATGGACACAAGTGGTGGGAGCTAGACCCTCCTGCATGGATAATTGAAAGGTTGTTTTTAAAATGAGACAACATCATAAAATGTTAGTAATACAGTTTTTAATACAATCATTATCAGTAATAGGTTTTATTTATTATTGGAATAGTTTTAATGTTTGGTGGTTACTAATAATATTACTAGGTATTATTATATTTTCATTAGCTGGTTTATGTTGCTACTATCACAGGTATTGTTCTCACAATTCATTTGAACTGGATACCAACACAGAAATTGTATTACATTATTTAAGCATATTAAATATGCAGGGTTCAGCTATATTATGGGCTAGTAACCATATTACACATCATAAATATGCAGATAAACATGGTGATTCACATCCTGGTTCTGATGGTATTAAAACTTGGTTTTGGTGGAATACTTATAAAAACTCTAAGTTAAATTCTTTTAAAGTAAAAAAGATGTTAAAAAATCCAATGTATAAATATACACACAGTAATTATTTTAAATTATATTTTATTATGATGTTTATATTTATATTAATTAGTCCAATGTTTACATTATATTTTATTTTAATACCAGTAACTTATACTTTTCATGGTACAAGTTTTGTTAATGTAATAACACATAATTTTGGATATAGAAATTTTAATACACCAGACAAATCTAAAAACATAGCTTTTCCATTTTGGGACGCTTTGCATAACAATCATCATAAATACCCAAACAGATATAACACTGCAATTAAATGGCATGAAATAGATTTTGCTGCAGGATTAATTAATTTATATAAATATATTAGGAGGCTATCAAATGGCATATAAAAAAAGTTGTAAGCGTAATAAATCAAAAGGCAAAACCAAATGATTACACCTGAGCAACTAGCAGCACGTTTAGATAAATTAGAATCTAAAATAGATAACTTACAAAATACAGTTAATAGAGGAAAAGGTGCAGTATCTTTACTAGCATGGCTTGGTGGTATAACTGCTGTTATTTTAGGATTTTTAAATAGATGATTCCATTTGAAGTTATTACTATGTTAGGTTCAGGTCTTCTAACAGGTGTTCTTAGTCTATGGTCAGCTAAACAAAAAGATAATGCAGACCAACAAAAGTTTTTAATACAACGTGCAGAAGTAGATAGAGCAGCTATTCAAGATGCTAGAAGTCATGGAGGACGTTTTCAAAGCGTCACAAGAAGATGGATGGCATTACTAGCTGTTTTCTTTATTATTTGTTTACCTAAATTAGCTGTATTTTTAGACCCTTCTATTCAAGTACATTTAATGTATTTAGAACAAGTAAAAGAAGGTTGGTGGATATTCGGTTATGCAAAAGAAGTAACACAATTTACAGGACTATCAGGAATAGTCATAACTAACGCTGATACACATTTCCTAGCAGCTGTATCAGGATTTTATTTTGGGAGCGCAGCTGTACGTAGATGAAAAGATTAATTGTATTTTTATTGTTGATTAATGTTGCTGTTGCAGATGTAACAACAAATAATCCTTCTAGTAGCCAGACTAATGTATCTGGTGGAAATACTGCAATTCAATCATACGAACAAAGTACCACCTACCAAAGTGGAAGTAGCAGTAGCAGCACAACGAACAACAACACCACTTCACACACAAATAATAAAAGCACAGCAGCTCCATCACATGCTCCATCAATGGGAGTACATGCTACAAGTGGAAGTTGTGTAATACCATTAACACTAGGAGTAACTACAATTACTTTTGGTTTCTCATCTGGTAACTATTATATAGACAAAGAGTGTCTGTTAAACCAGAGAGTAAAATTACTTTCTCAATTAAATATGAAAGTAGCAGCGCTAAGTCTTTTATGTACTGACCCTTTAGTATTTGAAAGTATGTTGGTGTCGTCTACGCCTTGTCCTCAGTTAACTGATGATGGAAGGTCTGTTATAGGTGATGAGGCTATGAAATTAATATTAGAAAGAAGAAAATCAACAAGTGATGAAATAGAGCAATATAGAAAATATAAGCAAAGTTTGAAGAATCATGGTAAAAAGTAAAAATAAAAGTGAGCTTAAATACCCTAAAATCGGATTTAATTACACTGCTGTGTGGTACTTTGGTATCACCTTATTTTTCCTATTTTTAACAAACGCTAATGCTGAAGTTAAAACTACAGGAAACTTATTACCTAACTCAAATTTTGAAACTGGAAATTTAAATCATTGGACATCTAATGGTGATGTTCAAGTAATCAATGACTGCTGTGAACTTAATAATGTTACAAGTAATTATGATGTAGAATTTGGTGATGCTGGTTATATAGAAACAGATATCAATTTAATAAGTAATGATATAACACAAGCTATTTTAAATAATGGAATTGAGGTTTTATTTAAATCAGAATGGCAAAATGGAGAAGGAGGCGAAGGTTCTTGGGCGCCTCATAAAGGAAACGCTGATAGCTTTACTGTTCGTCTACAGATTAAAGATGACCAACAAAATGTTTTAGCTACATCAACACAGACACGCCAAACAGTTACTGGTATAGAAGGAGCTATTTTTACAGATACATTAATTTATGGTGGAACAGGAAGTAACATAGGTAATGTAAAACTAAGTGGTTATGATTCAGCAGCACCAGCTATTTTAGGTGGTCCGAATCTGGACAATCTACATTATAGTTTTTCATATGATGACACTGTTCTTACAATAGAAGAAACTCAACATATTAATACAGTTGTAGAAGAATTAATTGAAACTTTAGAATATACAGAAGAGATAGTATTTGAAGAATACATACCTGAAGAAATAGAAACAGTTTCTGTAGAAGAAATAGTTTTTGAAGAAGTAATATCTGAATTACCTACCATACAATTAACTGAAGAAGAAAACCAATTTATTGAAGAGACTGTTATTTTTACTGAAGTAGCAGAAGAAACAATTATTGAAACTGTAGAAATAGAAGAAGAATCTATTGAAATTGTTGAAGAAGTTTTTAATGAAGTAACTGAAGAATTAATTGTAGAAACACCAGAGGAAATTAATGAAGAAACAGAAACAGAAGTTGTCTCTGAAACAGAGGCTATTCAGGAAACATCACAAGTTGATGATGAAAGACGAACAGAAACAGAAGTCTCAAACAATAGTAGGAGTATTAAAACTACAATAGATGTAGCAGAAATAGGTAATAAAGTAGCTGCTAAAATTAAAAATGTTGATGATAGATTAAAAGTTACACAAATTCTTATAGCAAAAGTTATGTCTTCTAATAATTCTGTTTTAAATAATTACTCACAAATTAATATGGATATATTTAAACAACCAGAATTAAATGATAGAAACATAGATTCTTATACAAATAGAACATATGTAGACATACGTAACATTTATTCTAATCAACATAACATGGAGGACGTACATGGATATTAAAACCATTGCAACTGGTATAGGCGTTGTGATTTCTATAGCCTCCCTCTTTGTCTTCCAAGGACAATTAATTTCAAGAGTGGATAATTTAGAAAAAGTAACAGCTCCTGATACAACTATTATTGAACAAGATATTACTGAAATGAAAAGTGACATAGCAGTACTTAAAAATAAAATTGATAAACTAGAAAATCCATTAGGGAGGTAAACACACCTATGAGTGAAGAGGGAGTGAAAAAAGAATTATCAACAAAAGATAAAGCTGATTCTATTGTAGACATGCTAATAACACAAGCACACACCAGGCTACAATCAGATGAACCTTTGTCTGCTAGTGAAATGAAAGTATGTTTAGATATTTGTAAAACTTATAGTTCAGGAATAACAAATGATTCTAACGTAGACTTATTAAAAGATTTACCATTTGATGATGAAGATAGAAAACAATAAATTACCCAAACAATTAAGAGTCTTCAAAAACTTTTTATACATAGCCTGGAAACATTTACAGTTACCAGACCCAACTACAATGCAATATCAGATGTCTGATTATCTGCAATATGGTCCTAAAAGGATTTGTATACAAGCGTTTAGAGGAGCAGGTAAGTCCTGGATTACATCTGCATTTGCAGTATGGAATTGGTTAATGGACCCACAAAGTAACATCTTAGTTGTATCTGCTAGTAAAACTAGAGCAGATGACTTCAGTACATTTACACAAAGATTAATACATGAGTTACCTTTATGTGAACATCTCAAACCAAACGATAATCAAAGACAATCTAAAGTCTCTTTTGATGTCGGACCAGCTAGAGCATCACATGCGCCTAGTTGTAAATCTATGGGAATTACAGGTCAACTGACTGGGAGTAGAGCAAATCTTATTATTGCTGATGATGTTGAATCAGCTAACAACTCACAAACACAACTAATGAGAGATAGATTAGGTGAAACTGTAAAAGAGTTTGATTCTATTATTAAACCAGAAGTTGGAAGAATAATGTTTCTAGGTACACCACAAACAGAACTATCTTTATATAATGAATTAGAAGAACGTGGTTATAAAACTCAGATATGGACTGCAAGATACCCAGATGAAAAATCAATAGTCAACTATGGTAAAAAGTTAGCAGACTCATTATTAGAGAATCCAGATAAACTTAAAGCTGGAGAACCAGTAGACCCAAAGAGATTTGATGAACAAGATTTATTAGAACGTGAGGCGTCTTATGGACGCTCTGGGTTTGCTTTGCAGTTTATGTTAGATACAACTTTATCTGACGTTAATTTATACCCTCTTAAACTAAATGATTTAATTATTATGTCTGGTATTGATACATGGAAAGAGGCTCCTGGTAAAATTCAGTGGGCTAGTGGTATTGACCAGATAAAAGCATTAGACCCAGAATTACCTAACGTAGGACTCAAAGGAGACTTCTATGTTGGACCAATGTATGTAGACAATAACTATTATCCTTTTGAGGCTACAGTAATGGCTGTTGACCCTGCTGGACGTGGTAAAGATAGAACTGCATACAGTATTATTAAAATGCTTAATGGTATCTTATACCTTACAGACGTAGGGTCATTTGAAGGTGGCTATGATGATAAGACTCTAAGTGACCTAGCGTTAGCTGCAAAAGCTCAAGATGTAAACTGCATCTTAGTTGAGAGTAACTTTGGTGATGGTATGTTTAATAGGTTATTAGAACCTGTGCTATCTAAGTTATATCCATGTCAACTAGAAGAGGTTAGGTCTTCAGTACAAAAAGAGAAAAGAATTATAGATACTTTAGAACCAGTAATGAATCAACATAGACTGGTAGTTAACCAAGAGTTAATCAAGAAAGACTTTGAGTTAGAAAGAGAACATCAGTTGTTCTATCAGATGTCTAGGTTGACCAGGTTAAAAGGCGCACTTAAACATGATGACCAAATAGATGTATTAGCAATGGCTGTTCAATACTTTAATGAAATGATAGCTAGAGATATTGATGATGCACAATTAAGCGCTAGAGAAGAGGCGTTAGATAGAGAATTAGATAAGTTTATGGAAAGCGCTTTAGGTAAATCAAGAAAAAGAGATAGCTGGATTAACTAATCCTCATACCATTTCTTTTTATAATCTTCAGGTATTGAAGTATGTTTACTATAATTAGTAGTGTTAGAACCATAAGGAGTTACTCTTTTACTAACATCTGGTAACCATGCTGGGTCTGGGTCATTAATAAGTTTACTGACTGCTTTTTCACCTTGTTCTTCAAGGTCCCTCATGGTGCATCTATTATCTATGTCTTCACAGAAGTCATTAAGATTATTTAGAAACACCATGTATTGTTCAGTATTTTTATTCACCTTTTTTTAATCCACTCCTTAGCTTGTTCAGGTGATTTCATATACATAGCAAGTTGGTTAGTCACATGAAAAGGTGATGTGCTAATTACAACTGCAACCTCATAAGTCCATTTTGATTCAGGTATATCTACCATCTTTAACCAAAGACCTTTACTATTTTTTCTCATTGAATGTCTACCTGCATTTTCCCTGGGAAACTTTTTGACCCAAGTATTTCTAGTAGTATTAGCACTTATTATGTAAGTCTTACCTTTATGTCTGACTTTAGTTTCTCTTTTTTGAAATGTTAATGGCATTATGCAACTCCATTTAATACTTTCATTAAGTCTCTAGTAATACGTTTAGCATCTATTCTAATACTAGCTCTTGAGTCTCTTAAGCTATCAATTTTCTTAGACATAAAGAAAAGATATTCACCAAGACCTCTATTATCTATACATTCTGTAAGTTCATGGTGTGTCTGGTGAGCCATATCTGCAGCATTAGCAAGACCTGCTATCATAATATTTATCTTGTCATCTGTTACAGAAAACTTGAATAAATCAGTATTATGAGTATCATCCAATATTTCTGATGTTATTAATTCTCCAGTATGTCTATTAATTGTACCTTTTAAAAATTTTCTAGTTTCCTTATATATTTTATTAAGCTCATCTTTTAAACCTTTTCTAAGCTCTTCATTTATTATTGTTTTGTTGTTCATATTGACTCCTAAAATGTGAAGATTGCAACAGTCCATATAATTAACTGCATTACTAATAAAACTAATGTTTGCATTATATCTTTCATTACACTCTCCAGTGTTATGTTAGTGTATTAATTACACTAACGTATACATACGATATACCCAAAGAGTCTCTGTGTCAAACACTGAGTGCAATATAATTTAATCTTTTTTAAGATAAATATACTTAACAACCTCTAGGAACTAACATACACAAATAGGGACCTAGAAGGCTTATTTCGGCTAATACTGCCATCTTTGAATATACCTATACCCTAAGTAATTAGAGTCTAAAAATAGGCATCTAAAAGGCTTATATGGGTGTAACTAATAGGTACCTGTATAGGAGACCAAGGGTGGGTGATATATTAGTCATACTCTTAGTAATACAACAAGTCTTACTTAAGAGTCTTAGTGTAACTCTTGGATATTCCACTCCTAGCTACCCTTAGCTACACTCTCTAGTGTCTGAGGGTTACACTTTGTTTCTTGGTTTCTTGGTAACTTTAATTAACAACTACATTACTAACTCTTATGACAACATTATTATTTATATTCTTATGTGTAGTTGTATTAGCTATGCACTATAGACCAGATTACTTTAATAACTTTTTACACATTATTAAGACAACATACTTAAAACCAGAAGTAAGTATCTTTGAGTTACTTCTTCTAGGATTAATTTTAGTTTTAGGATATTTAACAATATGACACCAGATGAACTTTATATACTTATGCTTGAGAATAAGATTCCCAAACAGCAACTAGCAGATGAGCTAGATATGGATATAAAAGAAATAGATAATATATTGGTTGGTGATGAAGTTCCAAGTGAAGTTGCTTTTTACATCAGGACACTAACAGGTTTCTAATGGCTAAGAGTAAACTAACAGTACTTACATTACCTAAGATAGTTACTATGGGTTACACACAGATACATTTGGTATTAGTGGACTCTAAGATATCTAGTAATATTGGTGAGCAACAAGGATGTTATGTTGGGTCTGTACCTTACTCTATCTACTTAGATAAGGACATCATTGAGCAAGGTGGACCTGACGCTGCTAATCTAGTTATCCATGAAGTACTACATCACATTTACTCAATCAATGAACTTGATGATAAGACAAGTGAAGAAATTATGGTCAACACAATGGCTAATGGTATTTCTGAACTGTTTACTAGAAGTGAATTGAGTTGTTGGTTAAAGCAGCACACTAATATTTAATAAAAAAATATGAGAGGGTTAACGTGGTAGCTGTGGCGCCAGTGTCCCTCATTGATTTTGTATGGGGTGGGTGGGTCTTTTGTCACAGCGCATGTGACTAGAAAACGCTACAAGTCAATGTTTACGCCAGTTTCCAATGGATATTACATCTGTGTTGGGTATGATTTTGTATATTTTTCCTGGTTTGCAGCTTTTATTGTCTCAATTTTATAAAAGCGCGTGTGTTTTCGCGCAGGTGTTTCTGATTTTTTCGTAATAGGTACACGTAAAGAACTAATAGCCACATTGAGTAGCTAATAGGTACACGTAAAGAATGTATAGCATTGAGATACCTAGAGTAACATCTAGGTTCTTTTTGTTTAATCAATACACTAACGTATGAAAGGAGACAATTATGTGTGAACTGAGTACAACACAGATAGATGAATATGGTGATGTAGTTGTAAAGATACAAGACAACAAACAAGACCAACTAGAGATGGACTTAAGGTTCACTTGTAGAGTTGCTTATGGTGATGACAGGACACTTATTGAGGTCTCTGCTAACACTCATGAACAATGTAAAGAAAAGTGTACTGAGTTAATCCAGAGTGTAATTGATGACCATAAAGTACATGATGAGACCAAAGATGGACCTTATATGTACCAGGAGTTCATTAATGATTTACCAAACGTGAGGCTAGAGTACTTTTAGTCCAGGAGAGTTACATGATAGAAAACCTAGAGAGTTTGACATTAGCTGAAATCATCAGCTTAACAATGAGAACCAAACAAAAGATAAGAACAGAATCAAATCAATTAATGATAGCAATGCTACAAGAAGAGATAGAAAAGAGAGTGAGCAGTGAGTATGAAAAAGCTACAAGATAGAATAGACCAGAACACAGTCCATGATATTGAAAGTGATAAAGCATTTATGATTGATTATTTAGCTGATAAAACTAAGTGCAGTGATACAGACTTGATTCACTTACAAAGACATTATGAATACTTAACAGAACTTAATCTATTAAAGATTGAGTCAGCTGTGTGGTTAATATTGATTTATAAAGAAAGATATAAAAGAGAAAACAGAGGCGCTTATTTGTTAAAAACAAAGAGTGATTATGGAAGAGAATTTTAATAGGTACACATAAAGAAGAGTAAATCTACCAAGATGGTGTGTAAGTGGTGATGACTCCTTGTCACTTACATGCTCTTTTTTGTCATCAAGAGTCTAGTGAAGAATCACTAACATAGATATCAATGTTTTCAAAGATTTATATTTAATATATTCATGGAAGAATGTATTGCACACAAGGAAGTGATAGTTTAGCGTAAAAGGTAATCAATCAATTACTAGGAGTGGTAATGAAAAACAAAAGCACAGGAAAAGCACAAATAGAGAGTACATGTGAGCAACTAAGATGTTACTTAGCATCTCTATCAGGCAAAACGTTTGGAGGGATTTCATGTTATTTAGTAGCAATATTTATACAATGGAGGAAGATAGCCTAGTTAAATTTTATGAATTCGAATTAGATTTAACAGGGATGAAATATAGTGTCCTATATAATGATAGAGGTGTTAAATATTCAACACCAATTAATAAAATTATATGGATTAAATTCACACGTAACTCAACAGATAAAATAAAAAAACAAATAGTTAAGTTAGGTGTAAGAATCAAAGGTCTTTATGATGTTAGTCAGATAGAAATGGATTTTTATAATGATGATAGTGATGATGAATTAATGTTTAATCAAATCTGGAAAGTAACAGCTGAAGAGCGTAAAAATAAATAGTTTATCAATGTCCAATGCAGTTATGATTGATAAAGTGTAGTAATACACAGCAACAATGGTGGACATAGAGAGTATCTAAGTAACTGTGAAACAATACAAATATAACTAATGTTATATGTTGTGTGAGATGTGTAATAGCCTAAATCATGTATTTGTGTATGTGATTTAGGTGCAAATATTACATAAAAGTATCTTTTTTTTGTTGATTAATGCAATAAAAGGGTGCAGAATAACAAATAAGGTGTCTCATAGGGTAGACACTTAATTTAAAAGGAGCAAAAGAGAGTGTGTATAAATACAAACAGCAATAAAAATATACATTTCTTTAAACCTGTAGGTAAGTCTTTCTTTGACGTTCTATCATTGTTTAGAGGAATGAATAACGAAATACAAGCGCAGACTATGCAACTCTTTGTATGTGTTGGTATGAGTAATAAAGAGGAAATTCCAATGACTACGTTAGCACCAAGACTTGGTTTAAGTCAGGCAAGTGTGAGCAGGAATGTGTCATTTTTTATGAAAGAGAATAGATACAAAGAAAAAGGTCTAGGTCTATTAGAGACAAGAGAAGACCCAATGGAAAGAAGGAAGAAGTTAGTTAAGCTAACTAACAAGGGTAAGATGTTTTACGACCAGATAGAAGATGCACTTAAAGTATCTAAATCTAAAAGTAAGGAAAACAGATTGTGATTTTAGTAATGCCTAGAGTGGGATTCGAACCCACAACCTCTAAAGAGGGACAGATTTTAAGTCTGTTGTGTATACCAGTTCCACCATCCAGGCATAGGAGATAAGTTTATGTCATATAGACCAAGAGGTAAAGGGTTTCAATTAGACATTACACATGATGGTAAAAGATACAGGACACAAATATGTGGTGAGAAGAGTGATGCTATAATTGCTGAACAGTTGTGTATCAAATATCTTAGAGAAGGTAAACAATGGGAAGACATTGAGAAACTATTAGACACTTCTAAAAGAGAGAGAACAGTTGGAGCTATCTTTAATAAAATTAAACATACTTACAATGACAAACATGGACTACAAACTACTTCTAATGTTGTTAAGTTGTTAGGTGATAATTTTAAAGTAGAAGATATCAATGAGGATGTTATAGACAGTTTGATATCACAATGGAAAGACTTAGGTAATAGTAATGCAACGTGCAATAGAAAACTTGCAGGACTATCAAAGTTATTATCTTATGCTAAAAAAAGAAGACTGATAAAACATAAACCAGAAATAGAATGGTTAAAAGAAGGCTTAGGTAGAATGAGATACATTAAACCTGATGAAGAAAAGCGTCTTATTAATATTCTAAAAAGTTTAAGTCATTATGATTTAGCAGATATGGTTCAAGTTGCATGTGATACAGGATTTAGAAAATCTGAATTAAAAAGAATCAACATTGAAAAAGATTTAGATGGAAATAGATTAACTTGTAATGCAACTAAAAATGATTTAATCAGAACAATAACATTGACTGAGCGTTCACTTAAGATATTGAAGAGGAGAAGTAATTTACCTTTTGCAGATATCACTGATGATTATTTAAGAGCAGCATGGAACAGAGCAAAGATAAAGATGGGACTTGAGAATGACCATCAGTTTACTTTTCATTGCACACGTCACACATGTGCATCAAGATTAGTTCAGTCAAATGTTCCTATACAAGTAGTTCAACAATGGTTAGGACATAAGACAATTAAAATGACTTTAAGGTATTCACATTTAGCGCCTCACAACTTTGAAGAGGCTGGTAAAGCGCTTGATGTGATAAATCAATGTGACCCTGGACGTGACTTAGCAGCCATTGAAAGGTAATATATATAAATGTCAGGTAATGATAGAGAGACAAGTGGTAATTACTATAGACTTAAAATCTTTGTGTTTAATTCATACACTAAAGAAAGCGTCTAGCCTACTTACGACAAACCTCAATCATTACCAGCTATACACTAACGTATAAAGCGTTAGAGGAGTTGTAAAATGGTGACCAAAAGACGTGACGTAATTAAATTACATGAGTATAAAGAACTCTTTAATAGACAATTAGAACTTGAATTGGAAATGAGGGAGATAGGTAAGCATAAAGATATCAAGAAGAAATTAGAGGCTGTAGAAGGTCATAATGAGTCATTAACAATATATGGCAAGAAACTACTTAAAGCATGTATAGACGAATATGAAAGACATTTAGATTTAGAACTCATCAGAGTTAAAAGTGGTAGAGAACCTATAGATATAACAATACTAAAACAATTAGATACAAAAACTATTGCAGTAATTGCTACTAAAAAGATTATTGATGGTATTACAAGCGTTAGAAAACTAACATCATTTACAATAAGTCTAGGCGCACAAATAGAAGATGAATTACGTTCAAGAGCATTTTACGAACATAACAAGGCGTGGGCTGATAAAGTAACTAAAGACTTAGAGCAAAGGACAAGTCATTATGGTTATAAAAGAGCAAAAATTATACAGCAACAAGCAAAGTCTGGTTTGATATGGCAACCATGGGAAACTTCAACAAAAGAACATGTAGGAGCTACTTTAGTAAAAACTTTTATAAATGCTACAAACTTATGTGAAATACAATCAGGTAAAGGTAGAAAAAAGAATCAATACCATAAAGTCATTGTTCCTACTCAGAAAACTTTAGATACTATCAAATCAATAGATGATTTTAATGAGTTTTTAAATCCAGATTTCTTTCCAACATTAGTTAAACCTAGAGATTGGAAACCAGGTAAATCTATTGGTGGTGGATATATCTGTAAAGATGTTAGACCTATATTTATGGTAGCTGGTCATAACATAACTACACATAGAAACTTTTTGAAAGAATTAGAATCATATAACATGCCACATGTCATAGATGGTATGAATAAAATACAAAGTACTATGTATAAAATTAATAAAGGTATTCTTCTTGTAGCTCAAACTGTTTTTGGGAATGATGATAGAAACAGAGGTGGACTAACAACTACCAAGTTGCATGATTTACCAAACAAACCACATGATATAAATACAAACAAAGATTCTCTTAATAGATGGAAAGCAGCAGCTACTGTTGTTTACTCAGAGAATCAGAAGTTGAAGTCAAAGAGATTAGCTATTGGTAAAACTTTATGGATAGCTGAAAAATTTAAAGATGAAAAACAAATTGGATTTCCAACACAATTAGATTTTAGGTCTAGGTTATATTACGTTCCCTCATACTTAAATCCACAAGGCACAGATTTAGCAAAATCATTATTAAAGTTTGCTGAAAAGAAACCTATAGGAGAAGAAGGTTTCAAATGGTTATGTATTCATTTAGCTAATACTTATGGGTATGACAAAGTTAGCCTTGCTGAAAGAGAACAATGGGCGCTGGATAATAGAGAAGATATATTGAAAAGCGCTGATGAGGCTTTTAAATATTCATTTTGGGAAAAAGCAGACAAACCATGGCAATTTTTAGCTGCATGTTTTGAGTTTGCAAAAGTTGATGAGCATGGCTTAGGTTATGAATCAGATATAATTCTAAATATAGATGGGTCCTGTAATGGTCTGCAGCATTTCTCTAGTTTATTTAGAGATGAGAAAGGTGGTTATGCAACTAATTTGACTGACACAGATAATCCTCAAGACATATACCAGATAGTTTGTGATAACGTTATTGAGAAACTCAAAAAATCAGATGACCCAATAGCAAAAGAATGGTTAGACATAGGTATAGACAGAAAGAGTACCAAGAGAAGTGTTATGGTCCTTCCTTATGGTGGTACCAGGTGGAGTTGTGTTGATTTCATAGATGAATACGTACAAGAAAGAGAAAACAAAGGTGAAAAACTTGTTTTCAAAAATAGACAAAAAGCATGTTTATTTTTAGCACATACTGTTTGGGACAGTATAGGTAGTGTTGTTGTCAAAGCTACTGAGGCTATGGACTGGTTAAAAAGCGCTGCAAAACTTGTAGCAAAGAAAGATAAACCTGTTCATTGGTTAACACCTTTAGGTTTTCCAGTCAGACAAGCATACTACTCACAAAAAGACCTTGTGGTAAGAACAAGAATGTTAGGTAGAGTTAGAATAAAATCTGCTACTGATAAAATATGTAAAAGGTCTCAAAGTTCTGCTGTATCACCAAACTTTATACATTCACTTGATGCTACTTGTATGTTTCTTACAGTTGCAATAGCACATGATGCAGGAATAAATAGTTTTTCAATGGTACATGATTCATATGGTACACATGCCTGTGACATTACAAAACTTAATAAGGCTACAAGAGAGGCGTTTATAGAACTTTATAGTAATACTGACCCAATAGATGACCTCAGAGAACAGTTATGTTCATTACTTACTGAAAAAGAAATTAACAAACTTCCAGATTTACCAGAGAAAGGTGATTTGGATTTATATGAAGTAAGAAAGTCTAAGTACTTTTTTTGTTAAAATTAATACACATACGCATACAATACACATAGGAGGCTGAATGGCTAAATATAAAAGAGTAACCACACCAACTGGTATTGCTAGTTATCCTTGGTTAAAGGAACCAGATACTAGCTTTGTTAAAGATGGTCAGTGGAGCTGCAATATCTTTGTTGAAAAAAGTGCTGCAAAAGCATTAATCAAAAGCATTGATGATGAATACAATGAAAATGTTAAAGCAACTAAAAAAGAAACAGGACAAGATAAAATTAAACCAGCACCAAAACCTTATGTAGTAGGACCAGGTAACGTAGGTAAACTAGAAGTAGGAGCTGACCAAGTTTTATTTAAAATAAAATCAAAAGCAAGAATAGGTGATACACAAATAAGACCTGCAGTAGTTGACGCAGATGGAAAACCAGTATCAGGTATAGATATATATGGTGGTTCAGAAGTACGTGTTGCTATGGATATGGTTCCTTATTATATAGCTACAACTGGAGCTGGTGTGACACTTAGATTGATTGGTGTTCAAATATTAACATTGCAGGAAAAACCTGCACCTGACATAAACTCACTTGGATTCAAAAAGGAAGATGGATTCAAAGTAAGTGAACATGAAATACCAGAAGTAATAACAGGGAATGTTAATGAAAACCAAAACAAAGTCACAGAAGAAGATTTCATTTAGGTCTGGACTTGAAGAACACCTAGCTAACCAGTTAGAACAGTTAGGTGTTAACTTTGAGTATGAAACTTTAGTAGTAAATTATGATAGACCTGCTAAAACACACAGATATTATCCTGATTTCATTCTACCTAATGGAATTATCATAGAGGCAAAAGGTAGATTCCTCACAAAAGATAGACAAAAGCATTTATTAGTTAAAGCACAAAACCCAGAGTTAGATATACGTTTTGTATTTTCCAACCCTAATCAACGCATTTCAAAAATAAGTAAAACCACTTATGCCAAGTGGTGTGATTCAAAAGGATTTAAATATGCAAAACAAACAATACCTACAAAATGGATTAAAGAACGTAGGACCAAAAAAAAGAAAGAAGACTAATTACATAGTTATAACTTCAACTGATACTCCGAATTATTTAGATGTCACATTAAGTCAACTAGATAAACAACATAGACAAGAAGGTGTATTAGGACTTAAAGACCATTTTATTATTACGCTTGATGGAAAAGTACACACAGGAAGAGAACAAGAAGTTATAGGTTTTGATATAGGTGATGATGCTTTATCAATACGTTTAGTTGGTAAAGATAATTTTAATATTGAACAAACTAAATCACTTCAAAAACTAATAAAAAATTTAAAACAGATTTATAAAGAAATAGAAATAGATAATACAACAACAATAGAGATTTAAAATGCAACAAGAAAAAGAGAGTGAGTTCTTACAGCATGAAAGTTGTCCTGCATGTGGTAGCAAAGACAATCTTGCACGTTATACAGATGGTCATGCTTATTGTTTTGGTTGTTCATATTATGAGAAAGGAGAAAACGATATGTCAGTAACAGAATTAAATACCAATGAACCCAAATCATTAACGCTAGATAATTTAGAATACAGACCTCTTAAATCCAGAGGAATAACATTAGACACATGTAAGAAATATAATTACATGATAGGAAACTACAAAGGAGAAGAATGTCATGTTGCTAACTATGATGATGGTGTTGCTAAATTAAGATTTAGAAATAAAAAGTTTTTATGGGTAGGTGATGCAAAATCTGTAGGTTTATATGGTGAAAACTTATTTAGAAATAAAGGTAAAAGAATTACATTAACAGAAGGAGAGATAGATGCTCTATCTATATCTCAAGTGTATGGAAATCAATGGGCTGTTTGTAGTTTAAAAAATGGCGCTCAGTCTGCAGTTAAGGACGTATCTAAATCATTAGAATTTTTATCAGGATTTGAAGAAGTAGTAATTTGTTTTGACCAAGATGAACCTGGACAAAAAGCAGCTAAAGCAGTCTCAGAACTGTTTGCACCAGGACAAGCTATGATAGTTAGACTCCCTATGAAGGATGCTAATGAAATGTTAAAAGCTGGTAGGACAAAAGAATTATTAAATTGTTTATGGGACGCTAAAATATACAGACCAGATGGTATTGTTTCTGCATATGATTTACTTGAAGAAGTTATTAATAAACCAAAAGTTGATTCAGTATCGTACCCATTCAAATCAATAAACAAACTCACACATGGTTTACGAAAAGGTGAGCTATTAACAGTCACTGCTGGTACTGGAATTGGTAAGAGTCAATTCTGTAAGGAACTTTGCTATCACTTAATATCTGAGAATAAAAAGATAGGTTATATAGCGCTTGAAGAAAACATGAGAAAGACAGCTGAAAGTTTAGTTAGTATTGATATAAACAAACCACTACATATAAGTACAGAAATTAATAAAGAAGAAGTTGAAGATAGTTTTAATAAACTTTTTAAAAATAATAACGTACTACTTTATAACCATTTTGGTTCATTAGAATTTGAGAATTTATTAAGTAAAGTACGCTACTTAACTAAAGCTATGAAGTGTGAGTACATTATATTGGACCACATATCTATTGTTGTCTCTGGATTAAACACAGGTGATGAAAGAAGGTCTATAGATAATGTAATGACAGGTTTAAGGTCTTTAGTTGAAGAAACAGGAGCAGGTCTTATATTAGTTAGCCATTTAAAAAGGTCAGCTAATGAAAAAGGACATGAAGAAGGAGGTCAAACTTCTTTGTCTCATCTAAGAGGTTCTGCTGGTATAGCACAGTTATCAGATTTAGTAATAGGTTTAGAGAGAAACCAACAATCAACTGATAAAAACAATCAAACAACAGTAAGGGTTTTGAAAAATAGATTCAGTGGAGAAACAGGAGTGGCTTGTCAATTAAATTATGACCCAACAACTGGACGTCTCACTGAGTTTAATAATGAATTCTAAATTTAAAACACACTTTGAATATTTAGAATCTTTAATCAGACAAGCTGTATTTGAATATGAGCATGGTAAGCAAGATATAATTATTGATGTATACAGAGAAGAAGACATTGAGGTTATTGAACTTGCTTTAGAATTAACGTTTGCTGAATGTAATGATGTAGATTTTTACATCAGACTTAGCAGGATAAATTAATAAATGAAGTATGTATTAGATTTAGAGTGTAATAACTTTTTAGATGAAGTAACCGAAATACATTGTATTGTAATGAAGGACATTGAGACCAACCAAGTATTCACTGATATGCAAGACTGCATAGAAAAGTATAAATCTGCAGATACAATCATAGGTCACAATATTATTGCTTTTGATATTAAAGTTATTGAAAAAATATTAAATATAAAAACTAATGCAAAGGTGTTTGATACTTTAGTTGCATCAAGATTAGTCTGGTCACATATAAAAGAATATGATTTTAAAAATGCACATGCTGGTTTTCCTAAGAACATGATAGGTAGACATAGTTTAGAGGCTTGGGGACATAGATTAGGTTTACATAAAGGACAACAACCTCTGGACTGGAAAGTTTTTACAGATGAAATGTTAACTTATTGTATACAGGATGTAGAAGTAACTCATAAGCTATACAAAACAATTATCAAAAAAGAATATTCATCTAATGCTTTAGATTTAGAACATTCAGTACAAGATACATGTGTTGGTATGATGGCTAATGGTATTGAGTTCAACATCAAATCTGCTCAATTTTTATTTAATGAATTAAATGATGAGAGAATACAACTTGAATCAGATTTATTTAAATTCTTTCCACCTTGGGTTGAAGAAGAAGAATTTATACCTAAAGTAAATAACAAGACTAGAGGGTATGTTAAAGGTGTTCCATTTATTAAAAGAAAAACTATTGAGTTTAATCCAAATTCAAGAGACCACATTGCATATAGACTCAAAGCTACTAGGAATTGGAAACCAAAAGAATTTACACCAGATGGTAAACCAAAAGTAGATGATGATGTCTTGTCTTCATTAAACTGGGAAGAGGCAAAGTTACTTGGAAGATATTTTATGATACAAAAAAGATTAGGTCAGTTAGCTGAAGGTAAAAATGCTTGGATGAAATTAGAAATTAACAACAGAATTTATCCTGGAATAAATACTAATGGTGCTGTTACTGGTCGCGCTACTCATTCAAAACCTAATTTAGCACAGGTTCCTTCAGTATCAGCTGAGTATGGAAGTGAGTGTAGAGAATTATTTACAGCTAAAGATGGATGTGTCTTGGTAGGAGCTGATATGTCACAGCTAGAACTAAGAATGTTAGGACATTATATGTTTCCATTTGATGATGGTGATTATGCTAGAGAAGTTATTGATGGTGATATCCATACTAGAACACTACAAGCATTAGAATTAAATGCAGACCAAAGACCACTAGCTAAGAAATTTATATATACATTTTTATATGGTGGTGGTGCTAAACGAATAGGTGAGACTATGGGTAAGACTACAGCAGAAGGTAAACAATTAAGAGAATTATTTTTAAATAAAATACCTGCATTAAAAATATTGATTGATAGAGTACAGTCTGCAGCAGCAATACATGGTGATATAAAGGGACTAGATGGTAGACGTGTTTTTGTAAGGTCTACACATGCAGCGCTTAATTGTTTATTACAATCTGCTGGTGCAATAGCAGCTAAATATTGGATTGATAATTTAAAAGAATATCTTACAGAAGATATTAGATTAGTAGGCTGGGTACATGATGAAATAATTTTAGAAGTAAAAGAGGATAAAGCTGAATATGCAAAAGATATATCTATAAAGTCTATTGAAGATATAACTGAACGCGCAGCTTTAAGAGTTCAACTAACAGGAGAGAGCAGAATTGGAAACTCATGGAAAGAAATCCATTAATGGTATAGGTAAAAAATTTATAAGCATACCTGTTACTGGAAGGATATTAAAAAAAGGTGACTGCATAAATAATTTATTTTTTGTAGGTTATGTAAAAAATTTAAATTCAACCAGAGAAAAATGGTGTGACCAACAATCATGGTGGCATTTAAATATAAGAGAGGCTAGAAGAGGAGCTAAGAAAAGGTCTTTAAATAAAGGTATACCATTTGATGTAAGTGTAGATTATTTAAAATCAATATTCCCACCTGATGCTTTATGTCCTGTGTTTGGAACTGAAATGAGTTTCACTAATAGTAATAAATGGAAATCAGCATCATTAGATAGAATCAATCCAGAGAAAGGATATGTTGTTGGTAATGTTCAATGGATATCTACTAAAGCAAACACATTAAAAAACAATGCTCATCCTTATGAGTTACTTAGATTAGCTAATTACACTATTAAACAACTGAGAGAAATAGATGGATAAACAAATATTAATAGATGGTGACATTATATGTTATCAGATAGCATCTAATATTGAGCAGCCTATTCATTGGGGTGATGATATGTGGACTTTACATAGTGATTTCAACCAAGCTAAATCTGAATTTGAATCTTATATAAATAATCTAAAACAAAGATTAGAAATAAAAGATGTAAAAATATTTCTCACAGATGGTAAATCTAATTTCAGAGAATTAATATTTCCTAATTACAAAGGTAACAGAAAAGATAAAAGAAAACCTACATGTTTACATCACATGAGATATTGGTTGAGAGATAAATATAATGCAATTACTGAGCCAAGGCTAGAGGCTGATGATTTATTAGGTATTTATGCTACAAACCCTGATTATAAAGGTAGTGTTGTAGTATCTGCAGATAAAGACTTAAGAACAATACCAGGAAAATTATCAAATAATGGTGTTGATATAGAAAAAATTACACAACAAGACGCAATATATAATCATGCTTATCAAATATTGATAGGTGATTCCACAGACAATTACCCTGGGTGTCCAGGAGTAGGACCAAAAACAGCTGAAAAATTATTAACAGATGTTAAAGGCGCTGATTCAATGGAAGATTATTGGGAGATAATTGTTAATGCTTATAAAAAAGCAGGACAATTAGAACATGATGCTTTAATACAAGGGCGTGTTAGTTACATTTTAAACTGGAAAGACTATGACTTCAAAACCAAAAAAATTAAAATCTGGAAACCCTGATATGGTTAATTCACCTCCTCATTATGCTAAAGGTGGTGTTGAATGTATAGACGCTATACAAGCATCTATGACTGATAAAGCATTTGCTGGTTATCTTAAAGGTAATATCCAAAAATATATTTGGAGATATGAGAACAAAGGTAAGAAGAATGAGGACCTAGAAAAGGCTAATTGGTACATCAAAAAACTAATAGTTGTAGAGAAAAACATTAAAGAAGACCTTACTGATTTCAACCCACTTAACGTTTTATAGTTAATAGGTACATGTTTAGATAATATTATGTCAAAAAAACAAGATAATTATACAATACCACTTACAACTTCAGAGTTAGTGTTGTGGTTAAAAAAGTTATTTCCTATAAATAACCCATCACCTGATGATGATATCAAAACTATAATGTTTAAAGCTGGACAGCAAGACGTTATAAATTTTATAGAATCTAAAGAGAAAGAGAATCAATCAACAACAGAGGTATTTAAATAAATGTGTCCACCAAGAAGAAGTAGTGCGCCAACTCCTCCTCCACCAGCTCCAACTCCAGTTCCAACAGTTGCTGCTATAGAAGAGAAGATGCCAGAACTAGATTTAGCTATCGAATCAGATAGTGATAGAGATTTAAAGAAAAAGAAATCTAAGAAAGCAGGTAAAAAATCATTAAGAACTGATATAAGTTATACAGGTTCTGGTGATTTAAACATACCTAACTAATATGCAAGAACATAAAAACGTAAAAAAAGAGTTTGATAAACTCCACTTAAAGAAAGACCAATACATTGATAGAGCAAGAGAGTGCAGTGAATTGACTATTCCCTCACTTATACCACATGATGGTTTTAATGAATCATCTGAATTATATACTCCATATCAAAGTGTCGGAGCGCGTGGGACAAACAACTTAGCAAGTAAATTATTACTACTGTTGTTACCACCTAATGAACCTTTCTTTAGACTAACATTAAGTAGTAAAGTACAAAAAGAACTTGAGGCTACACCAGAGTTAGTAACAGATGTAGAGAAGAGTTTATCTAAAATAGAACGTGAAGTAATGAAGTTTATTGAAGAATCAGCATTACGCGTATCTACTTTTGAGGCTATCAAACATCTAATTGTTACTGGTAATGTATTAGTTTCTTTACCTACTAACAACAAAATGAAAATATATAACATCAACCAATACTGTGTTGAAAGAGATGCTGATGGTAATTTACTTACAATTATAATTAAAGAATCTATTTCACCTAAAGCATTAGATGAAGATGTAAGAATTGCATGTGAGTTTGAAGAGCAGGAATCTGATGTAGATTTATATACAAGTATTGAAAGACAAGAGGATGGAAGTTTTTATGTTTATCAATGCTGTAATGAATATGTAATTAAATCTACTGCTGGTACATATAAAGAAGAAGACTTACCATTTATGCCATTACGTATGGTTAGAGTAGACTCAGAAAATTATGGTAGAAGTTTTGTTGAGGAGTTTCTTGGAGACCTTAAGAGCTTAGAAGCATTAACTGAGGCTTTGCTTAATTCTGCAGCTGCTAGTAGTAAAGTTGTATTTATGGTTAGACCAAACGCACTGACTAAGAAAAGAGATTTAGTGGAGTCACAAAGTGGAGACATTATAACTGGAGCCAAAGACGATATTTCAACACTGCAAGTAGAGAAGATGTATGATTTGCAAGTTGTTGAAAGAGTTATAACACAACTAACAGAAAGACTAGCATATGCTTTCTTATTACAATCAGGTGTTGTAAGAGATGCAGAACGTGTAACTGCAACAGAGATTAGAAAATTAGCTAATGAATTAGAATCATCACTTGGTGGTTTGTATTCATTATTATCACAAGAATTTCAATTACCTTTAGTAAGTCTATTGATGAAAAGATTAGGCTCAAAAGGTTCCATACCTAAGTTACCAAAAGGTAGTATCAACCCAGTTATTATTACTGGTGTTGCTGCTTTAGGTAGAGGTAATGACTTATTAAAACTAAGAGCGTTCTTAGAAGACATAGGTTCATTATCACAAATTAATCCATCTGCAGCACAAACTATTAATGTTAATGATTTGATAGCAAGGATAGCTACAAGTCATGGTATTGATACAGAAGGATTAATTATTGATGAAGAAACTTTAGCACAACAACAACAAGCAGCACAGCAACAAGAGATGAACCAGATGATGGCTCAACAAGCTACACCTGCTGTAGCAGCTGGTATGGTTGATGGTGTTAAAGAAGGGAATATAGACCCTGCACAACTTGCACAAGCAGCACAAGGTATGATGGAGAACCAATAATATGTCAGAAGAAATTGTAATACAAAAGGAAGAGACAACTGCTGAGGCACCTGTTGAAGAAATAAAAGAAGAAAGTACAGAACCAACTGAAAAGATACTTGGAAAATTTGAATCACAAGAAGACTTAGAAAAGGCTTATAAAGAATTAGAATCTAAAATAGGTAAACCACCTGTTGTAGAAGAAGAAGTCAAAGAACCAGGATTAGAAATACAAGATAAAGCTGAAGAAGTTGTAGAAGAGGCTGGACTTGATATGGATTCATTACAAAAAGAATTTATAGACAATGGTGAGTTAACAAATGAATCATTATCTAAACTTGAAAAAGTTGGTATATCAAAAGATATAGTCAACACATACATAGAAGGACAACAAGCACTAGCAAAACAAATTGAATCACAAGTTAAAAATGTAGCTGGTGGTAATGATGGTTATGCTGAAATGATTACATGGGCTAAAGATAATCTTAGTGAAGATGAAATTTCTACCTACAATAGAATTGTAAATGGTAGAGACTTAGATTCAACTATGATGGCTGTTCAAGGTTTAAAAGCTAGAATGGGTCAAACTGCTGAACCTAATTTAATCAAAGGTAAAAGTTCTGTATCAAGTACTGATGTATACGAATCGTATGCACAAGTAACTAAAGATATGAATAGTCCTGAATATGCTAAAGACTCTGCTGTTAGAGAAAGAGTTAAAGCTAAACTAGCTAGGTCTAACATCTAATTATTACATTCCATTTATTGGAAGTAGTAGTAACCAGACAAAAATAAAAAGTAAAAACCTGACCTTCTGAGGAAGACAATCTTGATAATGTAACTTTGAGTTTAAGTCGGTTGATTAAAATTAACCATTTATCTTAAAGGAGATATATATAATGAGTAATGCAACTCCAGCGTCTATAGGACGCGTTAATGCCAGTGGTAGTGAGGACGCTCTTTTCTTGAAAGTCTTTTCATCTGAAGTACTAGCAAGTTTTGAAAGAACTACAGCTACTGATGGCGCTGAATTAGTACGTAGTATTAGTTCAGGCAAATCAAGTACCTTCCCTGTAATGGGTCGTATTTCTGCAGAGTACCATGTTCCAGGTGCAGAGATTTTGGGAAGTGACGTAAACCATTCAGAGAAAATAATCACTATAAACGATTTACTTATAGCTCATACTTTCGTTGCTGATATCGAAGATGCTAAGAACCACTATGATGTTCGCAGTATTTACAGCACTGAAATTGGTCGCGCACTTGCATATCAAAAAGACTTACACACACTACAAACAATGGTCCAAGCAGCCAAAACTACAACAGCTAATGTTGGTGATTCTGGTTATGGAACAGGAACAGAACTTGTAGATTCAGATGGTGCTACATCAGCAACATCTTTAACTCAATCAATCTTTGATGCTGCAGCAGCATTAGATGATAACTATGTACCAGCTGAAGACAGATTTGTGTTCTTAAAACCTACACAATACTATCTATTAGCAAATGGTACTAACGCAGTAAATGTTGACTTTAGTGGTCAAGGTTCTATTGCTGATGGTAAAGTTGTAAAACTTGCTGGAATGACTTTAGTTAAAGTTCCACACTTACCATCTTCAAACGTTACATCTGGTGTATCTGCTGGTTCAGCAACACAAGGTGGCTCAACACCACAAGCAGTTGATTCTAGTGATGTAACAGCTATTGTTGCTCATAAGTCAGCTGTTGGTACAGTAAAACTTATGGACGTTGCTGTTGAAGTGGAACGAGACATAAGGCGTCAGGGAACGCTAATGGTAGGTAAATACAGTTGTGGACATGGCGTATTACGTCCAGAGGCTAGTGCTATCATTACATCTGCTTAATACCCTTAGCAGTTAACAAAAGAAGGTACCTGCTCCATTACATAATGTGGGTACCTTCACTTAACCCAGAGAATCTATGACTACACAAATTACTTTAACAACAGAATTACAAGCTATTAACACCATGTTATCTATTATTGGTGAGGCACCAGTTTCATCCATACAAGAAAATGTAGGTAGTGATGTATCAATAGCAAAACAAATATTAGATGAATCAGCAGTTGATATACAGTCTAAAGGTTGGAATTTTAATACTGAAGAAAGTTATACACTAGCATTAGATTCAGATAGTAAGGTACCAGTTCCAACTAACTGTGTCTGGCTAACAGCTAGACCAGGTGATAACAATTCAAGAGTAATAATCAGAAATGGTTTCTTATATGATAAAGAGAAAAAATCATTTACATTTGCTGCAGCACAAGTAGTAGATATGATTATACTTCTTCCATTCGAAGAACTACCACAATTTGCAAGACGTTATATAGTTACTTCAGCAGGACGTAGATTTCAAGCACGTTATCTAGGTTCAAAAGAATTAGCAGGTTTTACTCAACAAGACGAAGTTGAATCACTAACAAACTGTGAGCAACTAGACGCTGCAAATGAAAGACAAAATATTTTAAGTAAAGGCATTTCAAATAGAATTATATTTAGAAATGGAACTAGAAGGTACTACTAATGACTGTAGTATCATCTTCTATACCTAATTTAATAAATGGTATATCAGAACAAAATCCTACACAACGTAACCTCAACCAAGCAGAGGCTCAGGTCAATGCTCAATCATCTATAGTAAAAGGTTTAACTAAACGTCCACCTTTGGAATATGTTAGTAATCTTTTATCATCTCAAGTTTATTCAACTAATACTGCAATCCATCCATATGTTAGAGATAACAACAATCAATATTTAATGACTGCTTACTCAGGTGGTCTAAAAGTTTTTGATTTATCTGGTACAGAAAAAACAGTTACCATCTCTAGTGGGTCTAGTTATTTAACATCAACAAATCCAAAAGAACATTTTAAGTTTGTATCTGTAGCAGATACTACATTCTTTTTAAACAGTTCAATTACTCCTCAAATGTCTAGCACAACAACAGCTGCTAAAGTTGAAGAGGCTTTAGTTTATGTTAAACAAAGTAACTATGGTAGAACCTATAGTATTACTTTAACTCATCCTAATATGAATGGAGGTTCTCCTGTTACGTCAACATTTGCTATGCCAAATGGGGATGATGTAGCAACACAAGGATTTCTAAGAGACACTGCAAAAATTGCAAGTGTATTAAGAACTGGCTCTGGTGGAAGTCCAGGCACACATTCGGGAACTGCTTTAACAAACGCTACTATAAGTAACCACTTCACAATTACACAGTACAATTCTGTAATACATATTAAACCTACAGATAACAACGCTAACTTTACTATTAGTTCATCTGATGGTGCAGGTGATAGCGCTATGTATGTAGTAAAAGATAGTGTTAATGATTTTACTAATTTACCTTACTATGCTCCTGCTGGAATGATAGTAAAAATTACAGGTGATGAAGGACAAGTAACTACAGATTACCATGTATCTTATCAGGAGAATGGTACTTGGTTAGAATGTGCTGCACCTGGAATAAAGACAACTATTAATCCTGCAAGTATGCCTCATAAAATAGTTAGAGATGCTAGTACAAATACTTTTACTTTTGAAGAATGTTCTTGGGATATAAGAACATGTGGAGATGACCAAACCAACCCTATTCCATCTTTCATTGGATATTCTGTTAATAATATAGTTTTCTATAAAAATAGATTTGGTATCTTAGCTGATGAAAATATTATTCTTAGTGAGGCTGGAGGATATTTTAATTTCTTTAGTAAAACAGTTGCAGCATCACTTGCAACAGATGTTGTGGATTTAGCAGCTACATCAAATGAAGTATCAGTATTAAAACATGCAATACCATTTAATGAAGAATTAATTTTATTTAGTGATTTAGCACAATTCAAAGTTGAAAGTGGTAATTCAGGTTTATCACCAGAAGATGCCTCTATAACTTTAACAACGCGTTTTGAAAATAAATCTGGTGTTACTCCAGTTGGTGCTGGTAACTATTTATATTTTGCACAAGGACGTGGTGATAAGACAGCACTAAGAGAATACTATGTTCAACCAGATACAACTAATTACGACAGTGTAGACATTACAGTTGGAGTCCCATCTTTGGTAGGAGCTAACATGTATAAGCTAATAAGTAACACTATTGAAAATACTATCATTGGTTTAGAAGATGATGGTGTAGATAGCAATGTTGCACCTTACACAGCATCAAGTAACGTAAGTCCTACTAATGCTAATAAAATGTATGTGTATAAATACTTCTGGTCAGGAAATGATAAAGTACAATCAGCTTGGTCTTATTGGGATTTTACAGGAATACAAATTATTGGTGCATTTAGTTATGAATCCAATTTATATATTGTAGCTAATGAAAGACAAAAAGCTAACTTATATAAATTAGATTTAAGAAACTTAGAAGATACTAATTTAGGTATGAATATATACCTAGACCAAAGAGTTAAATTAAATGGCTCTTATGATTCAGGAACTAATGTAACAACCTTCACATTACCATATGAAGTTAATACTGGATTACAGTGTATTAACGCTAGTAATGGTAGTGATTTAACTATTGCATCACAATCTGGGACTACAGTTACTGTTTCAGGTAATATTGCATCTGCTTATTTTGGATTTACTTTTACAACTTTATATACATTATCAACTCAATATATAAGAGAGCCAGGAAAAACTGGAGGTATTACTTCAATAACATCTGGAAGACTTCAAGTAAGAACCATGTCTTTTGATTATTCAGATACTGGGTTCTTTCAAGTTGTAGTAGCACATAACAACAGAGGAGATAAAACATATTCTTTTAATGGATATATTATTGATAGCTCCTCAGCAATAATAGATAGTCCAGTGTTAACTACAGGAACTTTCAGAGTACCAGTACAAGCACAAAACACACAACATGCTATATCTATAAAATCATCCTCTTATTTACCAGCAAACTTAGTGTCTGCAGAAATGGAAGGATTCTATTATAGGAGGTCTGGACGTGCATAATATTCCAAGTGTAAGAAAAGCTGTGATGCAAGATGCAGTATTTTTAGCTAAAAATATGAAAGAGATGGATAAGCTAGAATGTAAATATAGTCATGATGATACACCATTAGACGCTCTTCTAAGTTGTTTCAGCCAAAAAGATGCAGAGAACTATTCTATTGTAGATACTAATGGATATGTGTATGGAATGTTTGGAGTAAACAGTGACCCAGAATTAGAAAACTATGGAGTTATATGGTTACTATCTTCAGATAAATTACAAAAATTTCCAATATCATTTTTCAAAGAATCTAAAAAATGGATTGAGAAACTCCATTATAACTATGAACACATATATAACATGGTATATGAAGAAAACTGGCAATCTTTAAAATGGTTACAGTTATGTGGTTTTAAACCAATAGGTACAAAAATAGTTGGTAGATATAAAAAGAAATTTATTTTAATAATGAGGTCAAAAGAAACGAATGTGTGAACCTACAATTATAGCATCAATGGCATTTGCAATTAATTCAGCTCAACAAGTAGCAGAATATAAAGCAGCCAAAGAACAAGCTAGAGCGCAAGAACTTAGAAATAAAGAGGCTGCTAAGTCAGCTAACAGGTCATACCTAGCTGATTTATCTGAGTTAGATAGAATAGAGTTTCAAAAAAATAGAGACGCTTTATCAGAAAAAGAAGGTAAAGAAAAAGAATTAATTAAGAAACAATCAGCAGCACAACTTAAAGCACTTGAAAGTGGTAATGAAAATGTTGAGGCTCAACTAAGAGATATTGGTTTTGATTATGAATCTGAGTTCGATAGAATTTCTCAAACAGTATTTGATAATAATATAAATACTATCTTTGGTTATGATGATGCTTACTCAGCTATGAGAAGGTCATACACAAAAATTCCAGATGTTGTTAGACCATCTGCATTAGGTTTAGGTATTGGTATAGCAGGTGCTGGAGTTCAATCATATGGAAATTTAGAGGCTGGTAAATATGGTAAATCTAAACCTTCAGATATATCAGACCCATTTAAAGGTAGGACACCAGGAGGTTCTTTATGAGTTATCAGAAAGGTTTTTATGGAGTATCATACGCACCAGAAGACACAGCTACTAAACAATTAGTTAAATCATTATCATCACTTAGTAAAGGATTAGAGATATATGGTAAAGCAGCTGGTGAAGAATTAGATAAAAAAGCTAAAGCAGATGCTGAAAAAGCAGCACGTATTGATACATTCAAATCATATAAAGATGCAGTAGATAGTGGTGGTATAGATGCTACTAAGTCTGATTTTTGGAGAGCATCATATGATAATATTAAAGGTCAAAATGCTGGTGTTGAATTTCTTACTCAAAAGAAAATAGCTTTTGAAGAACTTATAGCAGCACAAGGTAACAATGAAGATTTAGATTTAGATGGTTCAGGTTATATGCAGTGGTCACAAGAGTTTGACCAAAAGTATTTAACAGAGAATACAGATGGTAAGACATCTTATTTTATGAAAGGTTTAGATTCTTATATAAACCAAGCTAATCAACAACTAAGTGCTAAATATTCTCAAACTAATGCTACACGCGCTAAAGAATCTGCTGTATTTGAATTTGGTGTTGCTGTTAAAAATATATATGCTGATGATTCTATAAGTTATGAAGATAAATTAGAACGTATTAATGCTTTATCAAATAATGTAGACGCGTTCAGATTAGTTGATAAAGATACACAGAATATACAAGCATATCAACAATTAAAAAATTATGTAGCTGAACAATTAGACCCAACTGAAATGGGTGCTGATTATGAGACTAATATAAAAATGTTAGAAAAGTTTGGTGAATATAAAAGAGCAAATGGTTCTAAGTTTCTCAAAGGTAAAGAAGAAGAAAAACATAAAGAACTTATACTGAAATATAAAAAAGAACACAAGAAGTATGATAAGAACTTTGTTGAATACACACAAAGTGCAGAATTTGATGCCACTAATGATGCAGAAAAAGCAACAGTAAAAAACTTATTCTTTGATGCTAAGTTTAATAAAAATAGAGGTGCGTATAAAAAGAATGGAAGAAGTATAGCTGTCAAGATGGGTAATGAGTATGACGCTAGAATGAGATACTATTTAGAAAACAATCCTTATGCAACATTAAATGATAAAAAAGAATATGCAGCGCAACTAAGAGATTTCTTGATGACTAAAGGTGCAGGTGTTAATAAATATACAATGCTACCTTTCGATAAAGAACAATTAAGAAGTGGTACTCCTGGAAGTAGTTTTAATGTTAGAGGACGTACTAGAGATTTAAGTGAAAGTTTAGCTGACTATTCTTTAGTAACTGATGAAATAGAAATTAATAAAGCATATGAAAAATTAGAAGATAAAACTCAATCGTTTCCTGTTGTATATGATACAGAAAAATATCAAGCAAAAATATCACCACTAGATGACTCTACTATTATCTTATTTAAAGATGGAGTTACAACAAATATATCAGTTCTAATTCGTGAAAAAGAAGATTTGTTTGAACTTGAAACAGAAAGAGATACTTCATTAATAGCTACAATGGCTGAATTAAATGGGTATTCAAATCCACATGATTTCTTAAACGAATATGAAGAATGGTTAAAGAATTTATATGATGCTGAACGTAATGGAGGTAATTAATCATGTCTGAATTTAGGTATAAAAGAGAAGAACTACAAGACATGATGAAGAAGAATGAAAAAAGTATTCTACCTAAAAGAGATGGTGTTATAAGAGATGTTGAACCAGAAGACCCAGATTTCTTTGATTATACCTGGGACGCTATAGCATCTGTACCAGAAGGTGCAGTAAGGGCTATTGAAAATGGAAGTGACTTTTTAGAAAGAAATCTTTTTAGTCTAGGTTATATTCAACTCAAAAATGATAAAGGACAATTTGATTTAGGTTACATAACACCTAGTGAAGTTACTGATTCAATAACTGACCAAAGAATGTTACCAACAATATATACACCAGAAACAGGACTAGGAGAATTTACTGCTGGTGTATCACAATTCCTTACAGGTTTTATTGGTCCACAAAAATATTTAAAAGGTCTTGGTTTAGGAGGTAGCATTTTAAAATCAGGAGCCAGAGGAATGACTGCTGGTGCTGTTGCAGATTTATTAGTATGGGACCCAAATGAACAAAGATTAGCTGACCTTATGGTGCAGTATGATTCACCTCTATTAAACAATTCAATTACACAATTTCTACAATCAAAAGAAGGAGATAGTAGACTTGAGGCTAGAGTTAAAAATGTTTTAGAAGGAGCGTTTTTAGGTTCTGCTGCTGAATTACTAATAGCACTAAAAGGAATTAAAAGACTAAGAAAAATAAAAGATATAGAAGAAAAAGAAAAAGTATCACAAGAGATAGGAGAGTCTATTAAAGAGGCAGCTGATGAAAGAATACAAACAGAAAAAGAAGAACTACAACAAGCAATAGAAAGAAAAGTAAGTGAACTTCAAGCAGCATCTAAAGCTGGTAATAAAGAATTAGTAGATACTTTATCAAGTGAAGTAGAGGCATTAACAAATCTTATGAGAAAAGATATCAATGCTGATGCTCAAATGAAAAGAACAGAAGTATCTAAATTAAAAAGAGATAATAAGAAAACAGCAAAACAAGCGTCAGATGAGGCTGAGTCAAGATACATTATAAGAAGGAATGCAGTATCTAAAAAATATGAAGTTATAACAAAAGATTCTGAAGAAGTAGTACATGTAGGTAAAACAAAAAAAGAATCAACTACAATAGCTAATGCTTATAATGTTCAAGAAGGATATAAACGTATTAATTATAATCCTAATACAGATAAAAACTTTATAGGACCAAAACCACCTAAGAAGAAAGATATATCTGAACCTAATAAAAAAGTAGTTAAGAATTTAACAGAAGATAACAAAGCAATTAATACTGAAGAGTTACTTAAAGAATATAATATTGACCCTAAAAACCCTGCTGAATCTTTTACTAATATAATAAAGAAAGCTGTCAATCCAGAGAATATTAAAACAGTTCAAGAGGCTCAACATGCCATTGACCTAATAGTAAAATCTTTTGGTAAAAGACATAAAGAAATACTGGGTGATGGTAAAGTAAAAGTTGCTGTTGCTAAAGAACTAGGTGAACTATTAGCTACTGATTATAATGTTTTATTAAGAGCATTAGATGATTCATCAAAAAATGCTTTAAACAATATATTTATATACATGGCTACTAAATCAGTAATTCAAGGTTTAACTGATAATTTAAAACTAATATTAAAAGAACATGATGTTAAATATTTAAAAGGTAAAAATTTCCTTCAGAGGCAAAAGTTACTCCTAGGTGATAACCAGCCTGAAGGTTATAAAGAATCAAGAGAAAAAGTTTTAAAAGCAACTCATTTATTAAATTCTCTTATAAGTAGAGAAAGAGAAATAGCTAGTAGATTTGGTCTTGGTTTAAGAATGGTTCAAGAAGATATGCCTTCACCTAAAAGTATGATTGAAGAATTATCACAAGATACTATAGAAGTTTATAATACTATGAACTCATATCTTAATGACCCAGATGCAATAGCTATAGCAGCTAGAAACTTATCTAAACCTAAAGATTTAGTTGAGGCTGTTCGTAAATCTAAATATAGAAGAGCATTAGAGGCATCACAGTCATTGTTCATAAATAACTTATTAACACAACTTGCAACTCATACTGTAAACCTTACAGGTAATGCCTATGAGGCGTTCTTTAAACCTTTTGCAGTAATGATTGGTGGTAGTACTGGAGCTACTTATCATGCGCTTAGAGGTAATACTGAGATGCAAAAAGAATACATGAAAGCTGTTCAGTTAGGTTTTGCTAGGTGGAGAGGTATGGGTTTAGTCTCTAAAGAGTTATGGGCTATGGTAGGTAGAGCATTTATGTCTGCTGACCCTGTTTTAGATAGCAAACTTAGAACACAAGATAATTTAACTATTAAAAATGGAAGACAAATTAGTCCTATAAGTGGAGAGGCATTTTATATGGAAGATGGACCAGCAAAAACTGCGATTGACTGGATAGGTAAATTTGTAGAGTTTCCAGGAAGAATGTTAGTCACTGGTGATGAGATATTTAAACAATTAAATTATAGAGGAAAAGTTTATTCTAATGCTATGGAAAACACTATGAATAGAGGGTTAGATGTTGATAGTAAAGAAGGAATGGCTAATATTAAAAAGATAGTTGATAACCAATTTGATGCTAATGGAAGAGCAAACACCAGTCCAGAAGATGGTTTATTTAAAGCAGAATATGAAAATGCTTTAGAGTATTCACGTGAAACAACTTTTCAACAAGAATTAGCAAACAATGAAAACTTCATAAACTTTGGAGAAAGTATAGAAAAGTTTGCAAACGCACATCCTACATTAAGATTTGTTATGCCTTTTATTAGGACACCTACAAACTTATGGCGTAACTTTGAAACACATATTCCAGGTCTTGGTTTACAAGCTAAAACAATGCAAAGGTTAGCAGCATCTGGTCCACAAGGTCAATCTGATGTAATAGGAAGACAGATATTAGGAACTTCTGCAGTAATAACTGCATGGAACTTTATGGATGAAGGTATTGTTATAGAACCAGGTCAACCACCAGTACCAAGAATGACTGGAAGAGGACCTAAAGATTATCAAACTAAAAAACTTTGGTATGCAACAGGGTGGCAACCTTATTCATTCTTAGTTAAAAACAGTGATGGTAAATATGTTTATAGACAATACAACAGAATGGACCCAAGGTTTTATGCTTTTGGTTTGATAGCTGATTTAAAAGAGGCTGGTAAATTATATCCAGATGCAACTCTTATAGAACAAGCTGGTAATATTATGGTTAGTCTAATGATTAACATGGGTGATAAATCTTATACCAGAGGTATAGGTGATGTATTAAGACTTATGAATGAGGCTGATAGAACTAATGAAAAACAACTAGATAAGTTCTTTGGTAAATTTGCAGGTAACTTTATGCCTTATAGTAATTTCATAAAAAGTTTTCAAACAGATTCAAAAGAGTTAAGAAATTTTGAAGATAAGTTTTATGATTCTTTAACTTATGGATTTGGTGAGGCTGAAGATAAACTTGATTTATTTGGAGAGCCTATAAATAAAAAATTAAATACTATGTATATGAATCCTAGTTATGTAAGTTTTATAACTCAGGGACCCTTTTTGTTAGGTAGAGAATCTGAAGTAGCACAAGATAAAGATGATGTTTGGTTATATAAATTAAAACATTTAACTTACGTTGGTAACTTAAGATTGGTACCACCAAGCATTAAATATAATGGATTAGATTTAACTGAATATGAATTTAAACCTGGTAGAAGAAAAAGAAAAGGAGACCCTAAAGAAGGTACTACTGCACTTTATTACTGGAGGTCTCAGATGGGTAAAATAAAAATAGATGGTCTTACACTCAGAGAGAGTATAAGAGAATTAGTTGAGTCAAGAGAATTTGATAAATTAGCTGTAGGTATTAAAACAGCTGCTGGAGAAAAAATGGGAGCAGCAGAACAAGAAATATGGGACATTTATGATGAATTTAAAACAGAGGCTAAAGAATTGATGTTCGAAAAATATCCTCAAATACTAAAAGATGATGATGAAATTAAAAATCTCAATGACATGCAACAAGGATATAAAGATTTTCAAACAAGACAACAAGATAGAAAGAAAAAACAAGAATTAAAACAACCTGAACGTGGTGATGTAATAGATAAATTACTTAATATGTAATGAACTATAAGTACACGTTTAGATAATAAAAAATAACATGGAGACATTATACTAATAAAATGGCTAATTCATTCGTCCAATACACAGGTGATGGTAACACTACACAGTTTTCAATAACATTTGATTTCTTAGATTCAACTCATTTAGCATGTACTGTAAATGGTGTTTCAACCACATACACTTTATCTAGTGGTAATACAGTAGCAACACTTAGTAGCGCTCCTGCAGTCGGTGCTGCTATTCAATTTAAAAGAACATCAAGTCAAGGAACAAGACTTACAGATTACCAAGCAGGTTCTGTACTAAAAGAAACTGATTTAGACACTGATAGTAAGCAAGGTTTCTTTATGTCCCAAGAGGCTATAGATACAGCAGCAAATACAATTCAACAAGATGGAAGTAACTTCCAGTGGACTGCAGCAAATAAAAGAATTGGTAACTTATCTGACCCAGTAAATGCACAAGATAGTGTTACAAAGAATTACTTAGAAGGAACTTGGTTATCACCAAGTGATAAAACAAACATAAATACTACTGCTGGTATATCCAGCGCAATTTCAACTGTATCTGGAAACACAAGCAATATTAATACAGTTGCAGGTATATCATCTGATGTTTCAACAGTTAGTGGAATAAATAGTAATGTTACAACAGTAGCTGGTATTTCCTCAGATGTCACAACTGCTGCAAATAATAATGCTAATATCACAACTGTAGCTGGAGCAAATGCAAACGTTGGTACAGTAGCAGGTTCTATTACAAACGTGAACACAGTTGCTACAAATATTGCAAATGTAAATACTGTCGCAAGTGATTTAAATGAGGCTATATCTGAAATAGAAACAGCTGCAAATGATTTAAATGAAACTTCATCAGATATTGAAACAGTTTCAAACGCTATTAATAATGTAAATAATGTTGGTTCAAACATTACAAACGTTAATGCTGTAGCTGGTGAATTATTATTTCAAGATGATTTAGGTTCAATAACTGGAGCAGTTTCTACAGGAACAGGAAATGATATAAATACTGTTGCTGGGTCTATTGCAAATGTAAATACAGTTGGAACAAATATTTCAAATGTAAATACTCTTGCTGGAATAAATGCAAACGTTACAACAGTAGCTGGTATATCCAGTGATGTAACTTCAGTAGCTGGTATATCTAGTAATATAACTTCAGATTTTGTATCAGATGTAAACACGTTAGCAACTTCAGATATCATTGCAGATTTAAACACTTTAGCTACTGCTGATATTGTCAGTGACTTAAACACACTAGCAACAACTTCAAACGTAAATAACATGAACACATTAAGTGCTAGTGGCGTTGTTGGAAATATTGCAACAGTAAGTGGAGATATTGCAAACGTAAATACATTAGCTGGAATATCATCTGATGTAACTTCAGCTGCAAGTATTGCTAGTAATATTACTTCAGCAGTTTCAAATGCAAGTAATATAAATTCAGTAGCTGGAGATATAGCAAATGTAAATACTGTAGCAACCAGTATTTCAGATGTAAATAATTTTGCTGCTAGATATAGAATAGGCTCAAGTGACCCAACATCTAGTTTAGATGAAGGTGATTTAGCATATAACAGTACAGATAATGCTCTTAAATTTTACAATGGTACAGCTTGGTCAAGTATTCAAAGTGGACTTACAGATATTATTGGAGATGTTACACCTCAATTAGGTGGTAACTTAGACCTTAATGGTAATAACATTACAGGGACAGGAGCAATACCTGCAGCTAATCTTACTGGTACATTACCAGCAATTAATGGTGCTGCTTTAACTGGTATAAACACAGATTTGGTTGATGATACAACACCT
>MDTB01117798.1_pt1 | contig 38324 bp, 38 predicted proteins | sample 811161 | NCBI WGS metagenome assembly MDTB01 (sample SAMN05326650, study PRJNA326480) | marine metagenome | isolation source: seawater | place: Mediterranean Sea | collected 2009 | reverse complement strand
TGGGGGTGTAGCTCAGTTTGGTTAGAGCGCCTGCCTGTCACGCAGGAGGTCGCCGGTTCGAGCCCGGTCACTCCCGCCACTAATTGATAATGATTTTCACTTACTTACAAAGTTTGTGCTATAACTGACATAAAAGTGCTACTATCTTGTACTGTACACTTGTCTCTTAAATGTTATAAATATTAACGATTAATATAAGAATCCTTAAACTAAAAGTATTAAGGTAGATATTGATTAAAAAAATGATTTATAACTTTTTATCTGAATACTTATCTATAATAATATTTCTTTTTATTGCTTTATTTTTAAGCATTGGATTTATTATAGCGAATTTATTGTCATCCCCATCTAATCCAGATCCAGAAAAATTATCTGCTTATGAATGCGGTTTCGACGCTTTCGACGACTCACGAATGGAATTCGATGTAAGATTTTATCTTGTAGCTATTCTATTTATTATATTTGACTTAGAAATAGCTTTCCTTTTTCCATGGGCGATTTCACTAGGAGCTATCGGCCCACTTGGCTTTTGGTCAATGATGTTTTTTTTAGGGGTACTTACCATAGGATTTATTTATGAGTGGAAGAAAGGAGCTTTAGAATGGGAATAGATATTAAATCATTTTCAAAAGATCAAAAAAAAATACCCGATGAATTTAAAGAATTAGCTAAAGACTTCGCTGAAAAAGGATTTATAACAACTTCATCTGAAAATTTAATTAATTGGGCTAGGACCGGATCCCTACATTGGATGACTTTTGGACTAGCTTGCTGTGCTGTTGAGATGATGCAGACATCAATGCCAAGATACGATCTTGAAAGATTTGGTGCAGCACCTAGAGCCTCACCTAGACAGTCAGACGTAATGATTGTTGCTGGCACATTAACAAATAAGATGGCACCTGCATTAAGAAAAGTTTATGATCAAATGCCTGAACCAAGATACGTTGTATCAATGGGAAGTTGTGCTAATGGAGGCGGCTACTATCATTATTCTTATTCAGTAGTAAGAGGTTGCGATAAGATTGTTCCAGTAGATATTTATATTCCAGGATGTCCTCCCTCTGCGGAGGCCCTTTTGTACGGTATTTTGCAACTTCAAAAAAAAATAAGAAGGGAAGGAACTCTGCAAAGATAAAATGATAACTAATTTAAAAAAGATTGAAATATTAGTAAATTCCGAACTAACAACTAAAATACATAATTCATTAATAAAAAACGACGAGCTATTAATAGAAATTGATGAAAACGATTTAATAGAAGTTTTACAGTTTTTAAAGTCGAACGAAAAATGTAAATTTAGGCAATTAATAGATATTGCTGGAGTTGATTACCCAGAGGATGAAAAACGTTTTCACTTAATTTATCTTTTTTTATCTCACGAAAATAACATTAGAATAAAATTAAAGATTAAATTTCAAATTGATCAACCTATACCATCGATTACAAAAATTTTTCCTTCTGCAAACTGGATGGAAAGAGAGGTATTTGATATGTACGGTGTTAAATTTAAAAACCATCCAGATTTAAGAAGAATTTTAACTGATTATGGATTCAAAGGACATCCTTTGAGAAAAGACTTTCCTTTAACTGGTTTTAACGAAGTTAGATACAGTGAAAAAGAAAAAAAAGTTATTTATGAGCCAGTAAAATTAGAGCAAAACTACAGAAATTTTGATTTTGAAAGTCCTTGGGAGGGTACAAATTATATAAAAGAAATAAAAAAATCTGAAAAGTATGACAAAAAAAACTAAATCAATGAGCTTAAATTTCGGTCCTCAGCATCCTGCTGCGCATGGAGTTCTTAGACTCATTTTAGAACTAGACGGAGAAGTTGTTGAAAAAGCTGACCCACATATTGGTTTATTACATAGAGGTACAGAAAAATTAATTGAGCAAAAAACTTATACTCAAGCCTTACCTTATTTTGATAGGCTAGATTATGTTGCGCCCATGAATCAAGAACATGCTTTTGCTTTAGCTGCAGAAAAACTTTTAAATGTTGATGTGCCTATTCGAGCTAAATATATAAGGGTAATTTTTTGTGAAATAGGAAGAATTTTAAGTCATATACTTAATGTTACCACTCAAGCATTAGATGTAGGTGCTTTAACACCATCTCTGTGGGGTTTTGAGGAAAGAGAGACATTAATGACATTCTACGAGAGAGCTTCCGGATCAAGATTACACGCTAACTATTTTCGAACTGGAGGCGTAAATCAAGACATTCCATTGAAATTAGTAGAAGATATTGAAAAATTTTGTAAATCTTTTCCTAGAATAATCGATGACCTCGAGGGGTTATTAACTGATAATAGAATTTTCAAACAACGAAACGTTGATATAGGTCTTGTCACAAAACAAGAAGCTTTAGATCATAGTTTTTCAGGAGTAATGTTGAGAGGATCAGGAGTTCCTTGGGACCTAAGAAGATCTCAACCATATGAAATTTATAAAGATCTAGATTTTAAAATACCTATCGGAAAAAACGGTGATTGTTACGATCGTTATCTTTGTAGAATTGAAGAAATGAGAGAAAGTGTAAAAATTATACTACAATGTATTGATAAACTTCCAAAAGGACCAATTAAATCGATTGACGGAAAAATTTCACCCCCAAAAAGAGATGATATTAAACAATCCATGGAGGCTTTAATTCACCATTTTAAATTATTTACTGAGGGATACAGAGTTCCTAAAGGAGATGTTTATACTGCTGTTGAGGCCCCAAAAGGAGAATTTGGAGTTTACTTAATTTCAGATGGTAGCAGCAAGCCCTATAGATGTAAAATAAGAGCCCCAGGTTTTTCTCATTTACAAGCCATGGATTATTTAATCCGTGGTCATATGTTAGCTGATGTTCCTGCAGTTTTAGGATCTTTAGATATAGTTTTTGGTGAGGTAGATCGATGAGTTTAAAAAAAGTTCATAACGATCAACCAAAAGAATTTAATTTTAATCAAAAGAGTCTGGAAAGAATTGATGAGATTTTTAAAATATATCCTAAAAAAAACAAAAAAAGTGCTGTCATGCCTTTATTGTATTTAGCTCAAAGACAAAATAACAATTGGATACCTCTAGCTGCAATGAAGAAAATAGCCAAGATTTTATCTATGTCTTATATATCAGTTTATGAAGTTGCTACTTTTTATACTATGTATAATCTCGCACCTGTAGGAAAACATTTTATACAGGTATGTACTACTACTCCCTGTTTAATTCGAGGAGCAGACAAAATAGTAAAATTATGTAAAGAAAAAATATCTTCGAACGAAAATGAAATTTCAAAAAAAGGAAGCTGTTCATGGGTAGAGGTAGAATGCCTTGGAGCATGCGTAAGCGCTCCTATGATGCAGGTTAATGATGATTATTACGTAGATTTAAATGAAAAAGACGCAATAGAGATTTTAGACTCTTTAGTTAAAGATAAACCTATGCGACCGGGCTCTTATAGGGGTAGAAAAAATACATCTCCAGAAAAAAAATTATCTAACAATGGGGAAAAATATGCTTAAACAAGAAAATAAGATATTCAAAAATCTTTATAATGAATTTGGTTGGAATATTAATGACGCTATTAAGCGAAATGATTGGAAGAATACAAGCGAGATTATTTCAAAAGGTAGAGATTGGATTATAGATGAGATTAAGGCTTCAGAACTAAGAGGAAGAGGAGGGGCAGGATTTTCTACTGGTTTGAAATGGTCGTTTGCCCCAAAACAAGTTGGTTCAAGACCTCATTATTTGGTCATCAACGCAGATGAATCTGAACCAGGTACTTGTAAAGATAGAGATATTCTAAGGTTTGAACCTCAAAAACTTATAGAAGGCTGTTTAATAGCAGGCTACGCAGTTAATGCACACGTTTGTTACGTTTATGTAAGAGGTGAGTATTTAAACGAAGGAAAAATATTACAAGAGGCTATCGACCAGGCCTACGAAAAAAAATTTTTAGGAAAAAATGCATGTGGAACAGGATGGGATTTTGATATTCATATTCATTATGGAGCAGGTGCTTATATTTGTGGAGAGGAAACTGCTTTACTTGAGAGTATGGAAGGAAATAAAGGTCAACCAAGATTAAAACCACCTTTCCCTGCTTTGGTAGGACTTTATGGTTGCCCTACTATAGTAAACAATGTTGAGACTATAGCTGTAGTGCCAACTATTCTTAGAAGAGGCAGTAAATGGTTTGCCTCAATTGGAAAGCCTAAAAATACTGGTACAAAAATATTTTGTATATCAGGTAACGTCAATTCTCCATGCAATGTAGAGGAAGAAATGGGAATACCTTTAAAAGAATTAATTGAAAATTACGCTGGAGGGGTCGTTGGAGGATGGAAAAATCTACAAGCAGTAATACCAGGAGGTTCTTCGATGCCTTTATTGTCAAAAGAAATATGTGACACTATCACAATGGATTTTGACTCTTTAATTAAAAATAAAAGTGGCCTAGGTACAGCAGGAATCGTTGTAATCAACAAAGATCAAGACATAGTTTCATGTATGGCAAGAATAGCAAGATTTTATAAACATGAAAGTTGTGGGCAATGCACACCTTGTAGAGAAGGTTCAGGATGGATGTGGAGAATCTTAGAAAGAGTAGCTCAAAGAAAAGCAACATTTAATGATATAGATTTATTAGAAGACGTCACTAAACAAATAGAAGGACATACGATTTGTGCTTTTGGAGAGGGCTCAGCTTGGCCGGTACAAGGATTATTAAGACATTTTAGGAAAGAAATAGAAAGCAGATGTAGAGAAGAACCTATTGTAAAGAAAAAAATCAATAACCCTTATTTAATAGATCAACACTTATTAGAAAATAAAAATGCCTAAGATTGTAATTAACGGTAAAGAAATCGAATTTGAAAAAGGTATGACAGTTTTACAAGCTTGCGAATTAGCTGATGTTGAAATACCAAGATTTTGTTATCATGAAAAATTATCAATAGCAGGAAATTGTAGAATGTGTCTTGTTGAAATGGAAAGGTCTCCAAAACCTATTGCTTCTTGTGCAATGCCTGCAACTGAAGGAATGAATATTAAAACCAATACGGCTTTTGTAGAAAAAGCAAGAAAGGGAGTGATGGAATTTTTATTAGCCAATCACCCTCTAGATTGTCCAGTTTGTGATCAAGGAGGAGAATGCGATTTGCAAGATCAATCTTTATATTATGGAGTAGATAAATCTAGATTTGTAGAAAATAAAAGGGAAGTTAAAGAAAAATATATGGGGCCATTAATAAAAACTCAAATGACAAGATGTATACACTGCACGAGATGCGTCAGGTTTGCTACAGAAGTTGCTGGAGTTCCAGAAATTGGAGCAATAGGGAGAGGAGAAAATATGGAAATTACTACTTATTTAGAGAAATCTATGGAGTCCGAACTTTCTGCAAATGTAATCGATTTATGTCCGGTGGGTGCTTTGACTTCCAAACCTTACGCTTTTGAAGCAAGACCATGGGAACTCAAAAAAACAGAGAGTATCGATGTCATGGATGCTGTGGGATCCAATATTAGAGTAGATACTTATAATTGGGAAGTAAAAAGAGTTTTACCTAGACTTAATAATAGAATTAACGAGGAATGGATATCTGACAAAACAAGATATTCTTGCGATGGTCTTTTAAAACAAAGACTAGATGTGCCCTATATTAAAAAAAATAATAAATTACAAAAATCTAGTTGGGAAGAAGCTATAAATCTCTTAGTTAAGAAGATAGGAGAATTAAACCCTAAAGAAATTGCTGGTCATGTTGGCGATATGATAGATTTAGAAAGTGCCTTAGCTTTTAAAAAACTTTTTAAATATTTAGATTCAGGAAATTTAGAGTTTAGAGAAAAAAAATTTTACGTAAATACGCAAGAAAAAATGAATTATATTTTTAATTCGTCAATTGAAGGAATAGAAGATTCAGATCTAATACTTTTAATTGGAGCAGATCCAAGACATGAAGCTACAATGGTAAATGCAAGAATAAGAAAAACCTTTGTGCAAAAAAATCTCCCTATTTTTTCTATAGGGAACCCAGGGGAACTTACCTACGACTATAAAATAATAGGAAACAACACAGAAGAAATAAAAAATTTCGTTAACAAGCAAAGTGAATTTTCAAAACAATTTTTATCATCAAAAAAACCTATAGTGATAATTGGTGAGTCAGCGTTAGAGCTTAAAAGTGGACAATATATTTTTGAAGAAATCAAAAATTTTTTAAATAAAAATAATTATATTACGAAGGATTGGAATGCTTTAAATATATTATCCCAAAACGCTTCTACTACTGGATTGCTTGATTTGAAAATTTTACCGAATGAAAAATCAGACTTGTCTTTTTTTGATACGTTAAGAGATGGTAAATTTAAATTATTGTATTTGCTTGGTTCCGATAATTTAAACTTTAAAAAAAATAATGAATTTGTTGTGTATCAAGGAAGTCACGGTGATAGAGGCGCAGAGATTGCAGATATAATTTTACCTAGCCCTGCTTATACTGAAAAAAATGGTTTATATCAGAATTTAGAAGGAAGAATTCAAGAATGTAAAAAAGCATCATATCCAATTGGAGACGCAAAAGAGGATTACAAAATTTTTAATTTAATTTTAAAAAAAATTGATGAAAAAGCTCAAAAATTTAAATTTGATAGTTTAAGAAATGAGGCAATTAAGCAAATAAAAAATTTCTCAAATATAGATCAGCTTCCAGAAAAAAATACTACCACAGACTCTTATGTAAATTCTGAATTTATAAACGAAGAAGTTTTAATTAAGACTTTAGATTATTATTATTCAAATTCAATTTCGAGGGCATCTAAGACAATGAGCGAGTGTCGACAAATTAATCAAAAAATAAGAAAGACAGGGTAAAGTCTATGTTTGACTATATTCAAATTATAGGTCAAGAAATTTATAAAATCTTATTTTTACTTGTCCCAATTCTAATCTCAGTGGCTATGATAGTATGGCTTGACAGAAGAGTTTGGGGGCTTGTTCAAAAAAGAAAAGGCCCAAATGTGGTAGGTCCTTTTGGTTTGCTTCAAACATTAGCTGATGCTTTAAAATATATTTTTAAAGAAATAATCATTCCTGCTAGTGCTAATAAAGTAGTTTTTATTCTAGCTCCAATAGTAACTATGACTTTGGCCTTAGTTGCTTGGGCAGTTATACCAATAAGTGAGCAACTAGTATTGTCAGATATAAATGTGGGTATATTGTATTTATTTGCTATTTCTTCACTTGGTGTTTACGGAATAATAATGGGAGGTTGGGCTTCAAATTCTAAATATCCCTTTTTGGGGGCCATAAGATCTGCTGCTCAAATGGTTTCATACGAAGTTTCGATTGGAATAATTATCATTAACGTGCTGCTTTGCGTAGGATCTTTAAATTTAAAAGATATTGTTTTAGCGCAAAAGGATTTATGGTTTGTTGTTCCTTTATTTCCCATGTTTGTGATTTTTTTTATTTCTGCGTTAGCAGAGACAAACAGACCTCCCTTCGATTTACCAGAGGCTGAAGCCGAATTAGTCGCTGGTTACCAGACAGAATATTCAGGAATGATGTACGCAATGTTTTGGTTAGGTGAATACGCAAATATATTATTAATGTGTGCAATGGGAGCTATTCTGTTTCTAGGCGGTTGGCTTCCAATAATTGATGTTTATCCAATAAATTTAATTCCTTCTCCTATTTGGATGATAATAAAAATTTTATTTTTATTTTTTTTTATTTGCAATTACAAAAGCTATAGTTCCAAGATATAGGTACGATCAACTAATGAGACTCGGTTGGAAGATTTTTTTACCTTTTTCTTTAATATATTTAGTTTTGACGGCTAGTTTTTTATTTTTTTTTGATAAATTACCAAAAGGTAACTTCTAATGAGTATATCAAGAATATTAAAAACAATTTTTTTAGTTGAGTTTATACAAGGCTTTATAATGGCAATTAAAGAAATGTTTAAAAGATCTAAAACAATTAATTATCCATTTGAAAAAGGATCTATTAGTCCTCGAATGAGAGGGGAACACGCTCTTAGGAGATATCCTAGTGGTGAGGAGAGATGTATTGCCTGTAAATTATGTGAAGCAGTATGTCCAGCTCAAGCAATTACGATTGAGTCCACTGAAAGACCTGACGGTAGTAGAAAAACAACCAGATACGACATTGACATGTTAAAATGTATTTATTGTGGACTGTGCCAAGAATCTTGTCCAGTTGATGCGATTGTGCAAGGTCCCAATTTTGAATTTGCAACAGAAACAAGAGAAGAGCTTTATTATAACAAACAAAAACTATTAGATAATGGAGATAGATGGGAGTCAGTTTTATCTAAAAACATTAAATTGGACAAACCTTATAGATAAATGATAGCGCACGCGTTTTTTTTTTATTTTTTTTCTATTATTGCGATTTTTTCTTCGCTAATGGTTATAACATCAAGAAGTACAATTAACTCAGTATTTTTTTTAATTTTAGATTTTATTTCAGTTGGTTGCTTATTCATTATGGTGGGAGCAGAATTTTTAGGAATGATTATCCTTATTGTTTATGTAGGAGCTGTAGCAGTCTTGTTTTTGTTTGTTGTGATGATGTTGAATGTTGCCGAACAAAAACAATCTTGGTTTATAGGAAAAAAATCTACTCATCTACCAACAGGGTTATTAGTAAGTATTTTAATTTTTTTAGAACTACTTGTTGTAGTAGGAGGATGGAAGTATAAAGACGACTTAATGTCCAGCAGCACTTTATATCTATCAAACATAACAAATACTCATCAATTAGGTTTGGTTATGTACACAGATTATATTTTGTATTTTCAAATAGCTGGAATTATTCTTTTATTATCAATGATTGGAGCTATACTTCTTACTTTCAGAGAAAGAAAGGGCGTTAAAAAACAGAGCTATTTTAAACAAATTTCTCGAAATCCATCATCTTCTATAGAGCTTACAGACGTAGAGTCAAATAAAGGAGTAAAAATAGATGATTGAAATTGGTTTAGGTCATTATCTTTCTTTAGGGGCAATCATTTTCTTTTTAGGAGTGATGGGAATTTTTTTAAATAGAAAAAATGTAATTGTAATCTTAATGTCTATAGAACTGATACTACTTGCAGTTAATATAAATTTAATTTCATTTTCTATTTTTTCTGGAGATATAGTAGGTCAAATATTTACTATGCTTATATTAACAGTTGCAGCTGCCGAGGCAGCAATAGGATTAGCAATAATTGTAATTTATTACAGAAACAGAGGTTCAATAAGAGTAGAGGATATTCACGGCATGAAAGGTTAAATGGAATACGCTATAATTTTTTTACCGTTAATCGGAGCATTTATCGGATACTTTGGAAAATCAATCACAAAAAATTTTTCAGAAATTTCTACAAGTTTATTTGTCAGTATTTCAGCCCTTTTATCAATGTTAGTTTTCTGGAATGGAGTCCAGAGCGACAACTATGGAAATTATAAAATTTTTGAATGGATAACATCAGGAGGATTTACAGCCAATTGGTCAATTAATATTGATCCACTAAGCTCTGTAATGCTTGTGGTTGTTACTTTTGTTTCTTCTTTGGTACATATTTATTCAATAGGTTATATGAGTCACGATCCCCATAAGCCTAGATTTATGTCATACTTGTCACTCTTTACATTCTCGATGTTAGCTCTAGTAGTTTCAGATAATTTTTTACAACTATTTTTTGGTTGGGAAGGTGTTGGTTTATGTTCATACTTATTAATAGGATTTTGGTATAAAAAGGAAACAGCTAACAACGCAGCAATAAAAGCCTTTATAGTAAATAGAATTGGAGATTTTGGTTTAGCAATAGGAATATTTTTAATATTTTTCTTTTTTGATACAATTAATTTTGAGGATACATTTCAAATAGTAGCTCAATATTCAGAGAGAAAATTAATTTTTTTTGGTTTTGAAATTAATTTAATAACCTTAATTTGTGTATTTTTATTTATAGGTGCAATGGGTAAGTCTGCTCAATTTTTACTACATACTTGGCTTCCAGATGCTATGGAAGGTCCAACTCCTGTATCAGCATTAATTCATGCTGCCACAATGGTTACAGCAGGAGTTTTTCTCGTTGTTAGGTGCTCTCCAATATTTGAATATTCTCAAGTCGCTCTGAATTTGGTGACTATTATTGGAATGATTACAGCATTATTCGCAGCGTCTGTGGCATTAGTTCAAAATGATATAAAAAAGATAGTCGCATACTCGACCTGCAGCCAATTAGGTTATATGTTTTTTGCAGCAGGTGTAGGAGCTTACCATGTAGCAATGTTTCATTTATTTACGCATGCTTTTTTTAAAGCTTTATTATTTTTAGGCGCTGGTTCCGTAATACATGCATTTGGAGATGAGCAAGATATTAGAAAAATGGGTGGAATAAGGAAAAGACTTCCTTTTACTTACTTTTTTATGTTAATAGGAACGCTCGCATTAACTGGATTTCCATTACTTTCAGGATTTTACTCTAAAGATGCAATTATTGAATTTGCTTATTTAAAAAATTCTTCGTTAGGAAATTATGCGGCTACAATTGGTATTATTACTGCTTTTTTGACGTCAATTTACTCTTGGAGATTATTTTTTAAAACTTTCCACGGAAACTATAATAATAGATTAATTCCTATTGAAAAAACTCATGAGTCACCCGCAGCAATGTTAATTCCGTTGGTGTTTCTAAGCATTGGTGCAGTATTCTCTGGATATTTTTTTAAAGATATTTTTATTGGACACCATAGTAATGATTTTTGGCAATCATCGATTTTTTTCTTAAGTGAAATAAAACATGATGCTATTCCCCTATGGTTTTTATTGGCTACACCAATATTAGTTATAATATCTATCCCGATTTCTATTTATTACTATATTTGGGATCCAAAGATTCTAGAAAATATTAAAAACACTAATCTACCTCTTTATAATTTTCTTTTAAATAAATGGTACATAGATGAACTATATGAAAAAATTTTTGTAAGACCTGCAAAAAAAATTGGCTTATTTTTTTGGAAAAAGGGAGATATCGGGATTATAGATAGATTTGGACCAGATGGTATTTCGAAACTCGTGAAAATTATATCTAATAAAACTGGACGTCTTCAAACTGGATTTATTTATGACTATGCTTTCGTAATGTTACTAGGTTTATCTATTCTTTTGACTTATCTTATTTTAAAATAAAATGAACTTTCCAATATTATCAACTTTAATTTTTTTACCTTTATTAAGTTCTATTTTCATATTTCTATCTAAACACCAAGATAATAATTATAGCGCAATTTATATTTCTTTATTTAGTAGTGTAGCAACTTTTTTTCTATCATTATTTTTATGGTACTCTTTAGATATAAATACTGCAGAATTTCAATTCATAGAAGAGCAATCTTGGATTAATAATTTTATAAAATTTAAATTAGGTGTGGATGGAATCTCAATTTTGTTTATAGTTTTAACAACTTTCATTACTCCTATTTGTGTTATTTCTTGTATAAATAGTGTTAAAAGCCGAGTGAAAGAATTTTTAATAGCAATTTTGATTTTAGAAACTTTCATGATTGGAGTTTTTTGCTCGCTTGATTTAGTAATTTTTTACTTATTCTTTGAAGCTGGTCTAATACCAATGTTTTTAATAATTGGTGTATGGGGAGGTCCAAGAAAAGTCTATTCTGCATTCAAATTTTTTCTATTCACATTACTTGGATCAGTTTTAATGTTGGTAGCTATAATAGTTATTTACTGGTTAACCGGCACTACTGATATTACTCAGATTTATGAAATAAAAATACCAAAAGAATATCAAAATTTATTATGGCTTGCTTTTTTTAGTTCTTTCGCTGTAAAAATGCCAATGTGGCCAGTCCACACATGGCTACCCGATGCCCACGTTGAGGCACCAACAGCTGGTTCAGTAATACTTGCTGCAATATTGTTAAAAATGGCTGGCTACGGGTTTCTGAGATTTTCTATTCCTATGTTTCCTCTTGCATCAGAATTTTTTACACCACTAATTTACACTTTAAGTATTATTGCAATTATTTATACTTCATTAGTTGCCTTAATGCAGGAAGACATGAAAAAATTAATTGCTTATTCTTCTGTAGCTCACATGGGTTATGTAACTCTAGGAATTTTCACGTTAACAAAACAAGGTATAGACGGAAGTATCTATCAAATGATTAGCCATGGGTTGATTTCTGCAGCACTATTTCTGTGTGTAGGTGTAGTTTACGACAGATTACATTCAAGAATGATTAGTACTTACGGCGGCTTGGTAAATTATTTGCCAAAATATTCTTTTTTATTTGTAGTATTTGCATTAGCAGCCCTCGGATTACCTGGAACATCTGGTTTTTTGGGTGAATTTCTTGTATTAACTGGGACTTTTCAAAAAAGCTATTTAGCAGCAATGTTAGCAACATTTGGAGTAGTGTTAGGAGCCGCCTACATGCTTTGGTTAACAAAAAGAGTTATTTTTGGATCAACAAATAATTCAGAAATCAAAAATTTAAATGATGTAAATAAATATGAAATTTTAATGTTAGGTACTTTAGTATTTTTTGTAGTTTTTTTTGGGTTTTATCCAGCTCCTTTGATCGAAACTTTTAACGTATCGGTAAATAGTTTAATTAATAATTACAATACAGCATTGACTGCAAATTGATATGATTACTAACTTAAATATAATGTTTCCTGAAATTTTTCTATCTCTATCAATTTTTTCCATTCTTATGTTAGGAGTTTTTATTAAAAGAAGCTTTAATATTATATTTAACCTTACCTCATTAATTATAGTTATTACTATTGCGATAATTATAAGCAATCCTAACAATGAAGTTAAAATATTTTTAGATAGTTTTACAAGAGATCCATTCTCAAATTATTTTAAAATATTAATACTTTTATCAGCTCTTTTCGTATTGAATTCATCAAAAAATTTTATTACTGATAACAAATTAGATAAATTTGAATACCCAATTATAGTTTTACTTTCAATTTTAGGAATGTTTTTTATGGTCAGCGCAAATGATCTGATACTTTTTTATTTAGGTCTAGAGTTACAATCTCTATCACTTTATATTTTGGCATCAATTGATAGGGATAATCTTAGATCAACAGAGTCTGGAATAAAATATTTTGTGTTGAGTGCATTATCTTCGGGTTTATTACTATACGGCTGTTCATTGCTTTATGGATTTACCGGATCCACGAATTTCGACCTAATAGCCAATCAATTAAATAAAGATAATACTGGCGCAGTATTTGCAATGGTGTTTATATTGGTAGGACTTGCATTTAAAGTTTCTGCAGTACCTTTCCATATGTGGACACCAGATGTTTATGAAGGAGCTCCGACATCAATAACAAGTTATTTTGCTGTAGTGCCAAAAGTTGCTGGGTTAGCATTATTGATAAAATTTATGTTTATTCCTTTTTCAAATATCTTATTTGAATGGCAAACAATTATAATATTTATTTCTTTAGCGTCTATGATTTTAGGCGCAGTAGCTGCAATGGTTCAGAATAATTTTAAAAGACTTCTTGCATATAGTTCTATCGGCCATATTGGTTACGCTTTAGCTGGAGTTGCAACAGGAAGTATTTCAGGTTACCAAAGCTCAATAATTTATATATCCATTTATGTAATTATGAATATTGGAGCTTTTTCTTGTCTTTATCTATTAAAAAAAGATGGAGAATATAAAGAGAATATCTCAGATTTATCTGGCATTTCGAAAAAAAATCCTCTTTTAGCAATTTCGTTATTAATTATTTTGTTTTCTTTAGCAGGTGTGCCTCCTCTAGGTGGATTCTTCGCTAAATTTTATGTCTTCATGGCAGTATTAGAACAACAAATGTATGCATTAGCAATAATAGGTTTGTTGACAACAGTTATGTCAGCATTTTATTATTTAAAAATTATTAAAACTATTTATTTTGATGATAGTGTCGTTACATTTGAAATTGTAAAAAATAAATCAGCACAAATTACAATTTTTGCAAGTTGTATAATTTTGGTAACTTTTTTTCTATACCCATCAGTATTAAATAACTTAGTTGGTTCCTTATTTATTAGCCAATGAAAATCAAGCTTAAAAAATTTAAGATATTGAAAAGCACAAATGACACTGCCTTAAAACTTATCAAAAAGAATTCTTCTGAACCAACTTTAATTATAACTGAAAAACAAACTCAAGGTAAAGGAAGAATGGGAAAAAAATGGATTTCAAAGAAAGGTAATTTGTTCTTTAGTATATTTTTTAAATTAGATAAAAAAAAAATTAATTATAGACAATTTGCAGTCTTAAACGCTTTTATATTAAAAAAAATAATCTCAAAAAAAATTTCAAAAGATATAAGGATTAAGTGGCCAAATGACTTATTATTTGAAAAACAAAAAATTTGCGGGATACTGCAAGAAATAATAAGATTTAATCAATTCAATTACTTAATAGTGGGAATTGGTTTAAATACTAATGTAGCGCCTCAAAACAAAAGCTTTCAATCAACTTGTTTAAAAAATATAGTTAATAAGAAAATAGATAATCAAAAGTTTTTAAGAAATATTTTAAAAATTTACGAAACTTTTTTAAACCAAACTAAAATAATGTCTTTTTCAGAACTAAAAAGGAAATATAAATAAAAAATGCATTATGTTGTAGGAGATATTGGAAATACTTCCACTAGAGTGTGCTTACTAAATGACAACTTTGAGATTAAAAAATCAATTATTTTTGATACAAAAAAAATATTCATCCATGGTTATGTCAAAAAAATTTTGAAAAAGATTTTAAAAAAAAATATTGATAAAAAAATTTTATTTTCAAGTGTTGTTCCAAATGCATTTAAAAAAATTGGAAATATTCTAAAAAACACTGATTTAAAAATTATAGAAATTAAGCACTTAAAATTGAATAGATTAATTAAAATTAATATTGAAAATATATACCAACTAGGATCAGATAGAATTGTGAATTCAATCGAAGGTAAAAAATTTAAAAACTGTCTAATAATAGATTTTGGTACTGCAACAACTTTTGATATTGTAAAAAATGGCGTTTACGAAGGCGGTGTAATCGCCCCAGGTGTAAAATTGTCGATGAAAAATTTAAACCAATCGACAGCCTTACTTCCTAAATTTAACCTTAAAAACAAACAAAAGAGTTTTGGTAAAAACACAAAAGATGCCTTAAACGCAGGTTTTATTTGGGGTTATGAAGGTTTAATAAATAATATAATTAATAAAATTACTTTTAAGTGGAAAATGAATTACAAAATAATACTAACAGGTGGATACGCAATTTTTTTTAAAAAGATAATAAAAAAAAAAACAATTGTAGATCGAGATATAACAATTAAAGGGATATCAAAAGTTTATAAGGAATTATTATGACCAAAGAACAATTAATTTTTTGTCCGTTAGGAGGATCTGGGGAAATAGGTGGAAATATGAACTTGTATGCTTATGGCAGAGAAGATAATCAAAAATGGATTATAGTAGATATGGGTGTTTCTTTTGCTGATGACTCTGTTCCAGGCGTTGATTTAATCATGCCGGATGCAGGATTTATAATTGATAAAAAAAAAGATTTACTTGGAATAGTTTTAACTCATGCTCACGAGGACCATATCGGTGCCGTAGTTCACATATGGCCTCAGTTAAAATGTAAATTGTATGCAACTCCATTCACCGCAGCACTTATCTTAGAAAAATTTAAAGAAAAAAAAATAGATATCTCTTCTTTTTTAGTTGTAGTGCCTTTAAATAGCAAAATTAAACTCGATAATTTTGAAATAGATTTTGTAACTCTAACTCACTCTATTCTTGAACCAAACGGCTTAAGTATTAAAACACCTTTAGGAACGATACTACACACAGGTGATTGGAAAATTGACCCTAACCCTTTAATTGGTAGCAGGATAGATGAAAATAAATTAAAATCAATTGGTGATAGCAATGTTTCGGCAATGATATGTGACTCTACTAATATATTTAGTCCAGGAAGAGCAGGGTCAGAGTCGGAAGTACGGGATAGTTTATTAAGGATTATGGAGATTAAGCCAAATAGAATTCTCGTAACATCTTTTGCTTCTAATGTAGCAAGAATGGAATCTATTTTTTACTGTGCAAAAAAAACTGGAAGAAATATTTGTCTTGTTGGAAGATCTATGCAAAGAATTTATAAAGTGGCAAGAAAGTGCGGTTATCTTCAAGGTATAATTGAACCTTTAGAACCAAGAGATGCAAAAAAAGTTGCAAAAAATAAAATCTTATATTTAGCAACTGGTAGTCAGGGGGAGCCTATGGGGGCCATGAATAGAATAATTAATGGCATTCATCCAGACGTTCATCTAGAAAAAGATGATTGTATAATTTTTTCTTCCAAAATTATTCCAGGAAATGAAAAAAAATTATATCATTTACAAAATTTAATCGTGAAAAATAAAATAGAGATGATTAGCGAAGAAAATGCTTTTGTTCACGTTTCTGGTCACCCTAATAGAGATGATCTTAAAGATATGTACAAATGGGTTAAGCCACAGTGTGTAATACCTGTTCATGGAGAGCATCGTCATATGGCAGAACACGTTTCGTTTGCAAAAGAAATGCAAGTTCCAAAAACATTATTGATTGAAAATGGAGATATTGTTAAAATTTTACCAGGAGAAAAACCTCAAATTATTGATAAAGCTCCTTCAGGAAAAATCTATTTAGACGGGAGTATAAATGTAGAAACGGACTCTCAGTCAATCAAAGACAGAAAAAATCTTTCAATAAACGGATATTTAGAAATCACTTTAATCGTTTCAAATAATGGCAAAATGAAAAAACCAGTAATTTCTTATAAAGGGATACCAGAAAAGGATGAACAAAATTCATTTATTTTTGATATGGAAGATGAAATTTTAAATATTTGCAGAACGTTTTCTATGGATAACAATAGACAACAACATAATTTGATTGAGACCATAAAACAGAACTGTAAAAAAATAGTAAGAGAAAAAACTGGAAAAAAACCCTTTACAAATATTAATATTGCTAGAATTTGATGGGAATAACAGGTTCAATTATCGTTTATGTAATAATATGGTGGATAATTTTTTTTTCTGTTTTACCAGTTGGGATTCAATCAAACAAAGATATTTTTAAAGACTCAATCGAAGGTATTGATCCAGGCGCGCCTAAAAACCCTAAAATAGGTAAAAAATTTTTAATAACAACTATAATTACATCATTGATCTTTATTGTGATATATTATCTCGTAAATAATAATCTCATTAATTTAAGGGAATTTTTAAAATAATGTATCTCTCTAAATTGTTTATACCAATAACAAAAGACCTTCCTGCCGAAGCAAAGATCAAATCACATCAACTAATGATAAGGACTGGAATGATAAAACAATCCTCAGCTGGAATTTATTCTTGGCTACCATTGGGTTTCAAAGTGATGAAAAAAATAGAACAAATTGTAAGAGAAGAGCAAAATTCTATAGGAGCTCAAGAAATGTTAATGCCTACAATACAGTCATCTGAAATTTGGAAAGAAAGTGGTCGTTATGATGATTATGGAGAAGAAATGTTGAGAATTAAAGATAGACAAGGGCGTGAAATGTTATATGGACCCACTAACGAGGAGTTAATTACTGAGATTTTTAGAACAAGTATTAAATCTTACAAATCTCTTCCTCAAATTCTTTATCATATACAATGGAAATTTAGGGATGAAATAAGACCAAGATTTGGAGTTATGAGATGTAGAGAATTTTTTATGAAAGATGCCTACTCATTTGATTTGAGTGATGATGAAGCAAAAAAATCTTACAATAAAATGTTTTATTCTTACATAAAGACATTTGATCGATTAGGTTTAAAAGCAATACCCATGGCAGCAACCACAGGTCCTATAGGTGGTGATTTATCTCATGAATTTATTATTTTAGCCGAAACAGGTGAAAGTCAAATATATGCTGACAAAAAGATATTTGAAATTAATTTGAAAGAATATGAGTCTACTGATAATTCTCTACAAAAAATGCGGGAAGATTTTTCCTCTTTATATGCCGCAACAGACGAAAAATTTAATTCTAATGAATTTAATGAAAAAGTAAAAAAAGAAAATCAAATTAAAACTAAAGGTATAGAGGTTGGGCACATTTTTTATTTTGGAGATAAGTATTCGAAGCCCATGAACTGTTTGATCGACACCAAAGAGGGAAAGAAAATTCCTTTAAAAATGGGTTCTTATGGAATTGGAATTTCCAGGTTAGTTGGTGCAGCCATCGAGGCTAATTATGAAAACGATGTTATGAAATGGCCAAAATCAATATCACCTTTTGATGTAGTTATAATTCCCAGTATTAGCAAAAATAATAAGGAAAACCTTGAAAAAGCAGAAAATATTTACAAAGAATTAAAAAAACAAAATATTGACGTATTATTAGACGATGTAGAAGAAAATATGTCAAATAAATTTAAAAAACATGATTTAATTGGTATTCCTTATCAAATAATACTTGGTTCTAAATCAGAACAAAATAAGCTTGAGTTTAAAGAACTCAAATCAAAAAGTAGAATGATGAGCTTGGAAAATATTAAGTCTCAACTTAAAAAATATTAAATTGTTTACTAAAGCAGAAACATTAATCTCAATTCGTAATTTACGTCCAAAAAAAAAAGAAGGATTTTTAAAAGTAATCTCTATTTTTTCTTTTTTAGGAATAATGATTGGTGTAGCAATTTTAATAATTGTGATGTCTGTTATGAATGGATTTAAAACTGATTTAACAAAAAAGATCTTAGGACTAAATCCTCATATAGTAATACAGTCAAACGGATATAAAATTGAAGATAAGTTTGTGAAAAAGATAAAATCTAAAATTAATAATATTAGCATTTCTCAGGCATATTCAGGCGAAGGCATTGTAATTAATAATGATAACGCAAAAGGTATTATTATCAAAGGAATAGATCAGACAAGTAAAGAAAGTATGATTTTCTTAAAAAAAAATTTAACTAGTGGAAATTTGAACAAATTTAAAAAAAAAACTGCCTTTATAGGTGCAGAATTAGCTTTCAATTTAAATTTAAAAGTGGGTGACAAAATTAATTTGATGTCTTCAGCCTTTGTAGCAACTCCCTTTGGCGGTTTGCCAAAACAAGAAAATTTTGTTGTAGAGGGCATATTTAATACTGGTTTTTACGAATTTGACCAAAATTTTGTATTTTTAAATCTTACAGATTCCTTATCTATATTTGATAAGGAAAAAAAAGATATAAATTTTGAAATTTATTTGAAAGATCCAATGGAAGCAGATTATCATAAAAAATATATACAAAGTCTAAATCAAAATTTCTTTGTTTATTCTTGGTCAGATTTAAACAAATCTTTTTTTAGTGCTTTAAAAGTTGAGAGAAACGTTATGTTTATAATTTTAACTTTAATATTAATTGTTGCTGCTTTTAATATAATTTCTGGATTGACTATATTAATAAAGAATAAAACTAAAGAAATAGCAATTTTGAAAACTTTAGGTTTAAGCAATAAATCAATTAAAAAATCTTTTTTCTTAACTGGTTTTACCATTGGATTTTCAGCTTCGATAACGGGAATATTTTTAGGAGTCTTATTTGCAACGAATATTGAAAAAATCAGAGTCTTTTTATCTGATTATTTAAATTTAGAAATTTTCCCATCAGATGTATATTTTCTTGAACAATTACCTAGTGAAATAAATATTTATTCAATACTAATGATTTTTGTATTTTCTTTAATAATAACAGCTTTGGCTTCTTACGTTCCAGCTATGAGTATTTCAAAAATGAAAACTTTTAGGGCATTAAAATATGAGTAATTTTTTAATAGAGACAATTAATTTAAAAAAAAACCTACGAGCATAGAGACGGCACGATTAATCTTTTTGACAATGTAAATATAAAGATAAAACCTGGTGATCTTGTAGCCTTAACCGGCCCTTCTGGATCGGGCAAGTCATCCCTTATCCATTTGTTGGCACTATTAGATGATCCAACCAAAGGGAAAATTTTATTCAAAAAAAAAGATACAAAAAATTTTAGTAGTGAGGAAAAAGATTTAGCTAGAAGATTGAATATATCGATTATTTTTCAAGATAATAACTTACTTTCTGATTTTTCCGCTTTGGAGAATGTTATTATGCCTTTAATAATAAGAGGCGAAAAAACTAAAAATTCAATAAATAAAGCAAAAAAAATTTTCAAAAAAGTAGGTATAATTAATAGATTAAATCATTTTCCAAACGAATTATCAGGAGGAGAGCAACAAAGGGTTGCGATTGCAAGAGCTTTGATTTCTGAAACCGAATTAATTTTAGCAGATGAACCTACAGGAAATTTAGATCATAAAACTTCTAAAGATATATTTTCCTTTTTTAGGAGTTTAAAAAAATTAAATAAAGCAATAATTTTTGCAACTCATAATAGAGAACTTGCCAACATGGCAGATTATAAGTTGAGTATTTCTAGGGGTAATATAAAACGAGTTAATGCCTCAACCTGATAAAGAATTTAATAATATTAAAGTTCATACTCAATTTTCAATTTGTGAAGGAGCAGTAAAAATAGACGAATTGGCTAATTATTGTAAAACAAATAAAATAAAAGCTATCGGAATTGCTGACAGTTATAATTTATGTGGAGCGTTAGAATTCGCAGAAAAAATAAGTAAAGCAGGCACACAACCAATTATAGGGACTCAAATTAATATAAAATATGATAATCAAATTGGGAAAATAACTTTATATGCTACCTCAGAACAGGGTTACAAAAATTTAACAAAATTATCATCTTTGAGTTATTTGAAAGATAAAACTTCTAATGAACCTTATTGTGATATTGAAGATCTAACATCACATAATTTAGATTTAATTTTACTAACCGGGAATTACAACGATTTTTTTGGTAAACTTTTTTCTTCAAATAAATTAAAGTTGATACAAAAATTACTATCATTATTAAGTACCACCTTTGGTAATCGTTTATATTTAGAAATTCAACGACATGGTGAGAGCTTTGAAATTAATTATGAGAATTTTTTACTTAAAGCTTCCTCGCAACTCAATATTCCAATCATCGCTGGTCAAGAAGTTTACTATATAAATCCTGATATGGCTGAAGCTCACGATGCATTAATATGTATAGGACAAAAACAATTTGTGGATGACAGAAATAGATTTAGATATAATGATCAACATTATCTCAAAAAAGATAAGGAACTCATCAAATTATACCAAGATATACCTGAAGCTTTAGAAAATAATTATAATTTTCCTTTAAGATTTAATTTTAAACCAAAAAAGTCAAAACCAATACTACCATCAATTTCTACTAATAAAAATATTACAATTGAAGAGGAATTAAAAAATCAAGCAAAAAAAGGATTAGAGCATAGATTAAATAATTTTATCTTTAAAAAAAATAAAAATGAATCTCAGAATGAAATAAAAAAGATTTATGAAGATAGATTATTTCATGAATTAGAAATTATTAATACAATGGATTATTCAAGTTATTTTTTGATTGTGTCAGATTATATAAGATGGGCAAAAAAAAATTCAATTCCAGTTGGTCCTGGACGAGGTTCTGGTGCAGGTTCATTAGTTGCTTATTCTCTAGATATTACCGATCTAGATCCAATTGAATTTGATTTAATTTTTGAAAGATTTTTAAACCCAGACAGAGTTTCAATGCCAGACTTCGATATAGATTTTTGTGAAGAGCAAAGAGACAAAGTGGTTGAATATTTAAAGTCTAAATACAAAGGAGGTGTAGCTCAAATTATCACTTTCGGTAAACTAAAAGCTAGGATGGCACTAAGAGATGTTGGTAGAGTTTTGGGGTTATCTTATGGACACGTTGATAGAATTTGTAAGATGATACCTTTTGATCCATCAAGACCTCTAACTTTACAGGAATCTATCGATAGGGAACCGAGATTTAAAAATGAAATTAAGAATAATAAAAAAGTTGAAAAACTTATAAATCTATCTTTAAAACTAGAAGGCTTAAATCGTAATACGGCAACTCATGCTGCCGGAGTAGTCATAGCAGGTAATAAGTTAGCAGAACAATTTCCACTTTACATAGATAAAAATTTAGATTTAATTTTACCCTCTACACAATACGATATGTATTCTTCAGAAAATGCAGGCTTAGTAAAATTTGATATTTTAGGATTGAAAACACTCACGGTAATTAACAAAACATTAAAAAGATTAAAGTTAAAAAAGATAGACTTAGATATCACAAAAATAAATCTTGAAGATGAAAAAGTGTATAATCTTTTATCTACCGGAGAAACAATTGGTTTATTTCAATTAGAAAGCACTGGAATGAGAGAAACAATTAAACAAATGAAACCTAATAAGTTTGACGATATTATTGCATTAGTCGCTCTTTACAGGCCTGGTCCAATGAGCAACATACCAATTTATAATGATTGTAAGAATGGTCTCAAGACACCAGATTATATTCATCAAACTTTAGAAAATATATTAAAACCAACTTACGGTATTATCATTTATCAAGAACAGGTCATGCAAATTGCCCAAACTCTTGCTGGATTTACTGCTGGTGAGGCAGATATTTTAAGAAGAGCTATGGGGAAAAAAAAGAAAGCAGAATTAGACAAACAAAAAGAGCGATTTATACAAGGAGCAATTAAAAATGGAATTAGTAAAGAAGTAGCTAATTTTGTATTTACAAAAATAGAACCTTTTGCCCAATATGGTTTTAATAAAAGTCATGCAGCAGCTTACGCATTAATAGCTTACCAAACAGCGTTTTTGAAAACTTACTATAAAGAAGATTTCATTGCGGCCACTATGTCTACTGAACTGACAAATACATCAAAATTAAGAGAATTTGTAGAGGAGCTCAAAAGATTAAATATTAGTATTATTAGACCGTCTATAAACAAGTGTTATTCAGAGTTTAAAACAGAAACCAATAAAATTTACTATGGCTTAGGCGCAATTAAAAATGTTGGATTTGAGGCGATATCAAATATAATTTCTGAAAGAGAAAAAAAAGGAAAATTTAAATCGTTAGTTGATTTTATAAATAGAGTCGACTCCAAAGATGTAAATAAACTTCAATTAGAAGGATTAGTTAAATCAGGAGTATTTGACGAATTTGATACTGATAGAAATAAAATTATTCAATCAATACCAAAAATTATTCAACAAATTAAGAATATTAATGAGGATAAACAAAGTAATCAGAAAAATTTGTTTGATAGTAGTTCTAATGAAAATTTTGATTTTGATTACGTTAAGTCAACTCCTTGGAACAAAAAAAAATTATTGTCCGAAGAATTTAAATCTTTAGGTTTTTATATCTCTGATCATCCGCTCAATGAATATAACGAAATTTTTAATCAACTAAAGATTACTTCTTATAAAGAATTTTTAAAAAATGATAAAAATGAAGCTTTAGTAGCTGGTACTATTATGACAATACAAGAAAAAAAAAGTACTAAAGGCACTCCTTTTGCCATAGTTAAGTTTAGTGATAATGATGGAGAATTTGAATTATTTTTGTTCGCAGATTTATTGGTAGAAAACAGAGATAAGATTAAAGAGTCGGAATCATTTGTTATGACTTTACAAAAAGATAAGTTAATTACTGATATTTCCAAAAGAAGAATTAATTTAAGAAAAATTTTAAGCTTAGAAGATATGATTAATAAACCTTATGCTAATGTAACAATAGAATTGAATGAAAATTATAACTTAAATGAAATTAAAAATCTTTTAACAAAAGAAGGTCAAACTAAAATAAATTTGATAATTAATAATAAAAATCAAAAAATTCACTATAACCTGCAAAATGCAAGAAAATTTGATTTTAACCAATTAAAAGCTCTGAAAAGTAAGGAATATGTTAAAAAAATAACTGTTTAGACGGTTGATTTTTATTTTTGGTTCTATATATCAGTATTCAATTACGCACACAGTAAAAAGGGCATTGCCCTCCCGGTCCATGAATTTGGAGATACTGTGGTGGTTTAACCGGAAAAAACTATGAACGTACCAAAAGTAGATATAAAACAATTATTAGAAGCTGGTGTTCATCTAGGGCACAAAACCTTGAGATGGAATCCAAAAATGAAGAAATATATTTTTGGCGAAAAAAATTCAATACATATAATTGATTTAACTCAAACAGTAGAATTTTTAAAAAACGCTCTTGTTCAAGTTCACAAAACTGTTTCGAGCGGTGGAAAAGTTTTAATTGTTTCAACAAAAAAACAAGCATCCGAACAAGTTAGTGATTTAGCAAATGAAACTGGGCAATATTTCGTAAATTATAGATGGTTAGGAGGAATGCTTACTAACTGGAACACAATTCAAAACTCAATTAAAAGATTAAAAAAATTAAGCGAGCAATTATCTAAAGAAAATGTTGGATTTACTAAAAAAGAAATTTTGAAATTTGGTAAAGAAAAAGAAAAACTCCAGAGATCTTTAGGAGGTATATCAGAAATGAAAAAAACTCCTGACCTTATCTTTATTATTGATACTAATGTGGAGTCTTTAGCAGTAGCTGAAGCTAAAAAACTTAAAATCCCAATTATTGCTGTGCTCGATACAAACTCAGATCCTACAGGAATAGATTTTCCCATACCTGGTAATGATGATGCTAGAAGATCAATCAATCTTTATTGCGAATTATTAAAAAACACAATTAAAGATGCAGAAAAATCTATAAAAGTTCCTGACACAAAAGAAGAAAAAAAATCAGAAAAAAAAACTGATAAAAGTAAAAATTAATTTCAACTAAAAATGTCAAAAAAAGATCTTTTAGATAATATAAAAAAACTTAGAGAATTAACAGGAGTAGGATTTAAGGATTGTCAATCTGCACTAGATGAAACTAAAGGAAGTATAGAAAAGTCTATAGAATATCTACGAAAAAAAGGTATCGCTAAAGCTTCAAAAAAAATGAGCAGAACTGCTTCAGAGGGTTTGGTGTTAGTTAAAGAACTTAATAATGAAATATCATTAATAGAAATTAATAGTGAAACAGACTTTGTGGCTAAAAACAAAGATTTTATTTCTTTCTGTAAAGAGCTATCAGAAATAAATTTTTCTGTTTTAGGACAAATTGATAAATTAGAGCAAGTAAAAATGAAAAACAACACGACTGTAAAAGATAATTTAGTATCGTTAATCGCTAAGATAGGTGAAAAAATTACTATAAGAAGAACCAATTTTTTTGACAACAAAAAAGGCTCGAATTTTTTTTATGTACATTCTGCTGTTGAAAAAAAAATTGGTAAAATAATTTCAGTAGTAAAAATAGATGGTTTAGAAAAAGATAAGAATAGGAATATAGGAAATAAAATAGCTATGCACATAGCTGCCTCAAGTCCTTTGGCAATAAACAAAGAAGGAATAAAAAAAGAAATTATTGATAAAGAACTAGAAATCATAAAAGCTGAAATAACTAATTCTGGAAAACCACCTGAAATGGTTGAAAAAATTTCAAAAGGTAAAATTGCTAAATTTATTAATGATAATACACTATTGAATCAAATTTGGATTATGGATCCCAAAAAGAAAGTTTCTGATATACTAAGTGAGAATAAAATTGATAAAGAACTAAAAATAATAGATTTTATTAGATATAAAGTTGGTGAAGGAGTTTAAAAATGAGCTCAGACTTTAATGAGAATAATTATTCATCTAAGATGGAGAAAAGCATTAATTCTTTAAAAAAAGACTTATCTACACTCAGGACAGGTAGAGCAAACTCAAACATGCTCGATACTATTAAAGTTGATGTATATGGTCAGTTAATGCCTATAGAACAACTAGGCACAATAAGTGTTCCTGAAGCAAGATTAATATCAATACAAGTCTGGGACAAGGCAAATATAAACTTAATTGATTCTGCAATACAAAAATCAGAGCTGGGTATTAATCCTCAAATAGACGGACAAATAATCAGATTGAGAGTACCAGACCTAACAGAAGAAAGAAGAAAAGATTTGATAAAAATTCTTAAAAACATGAGTGAAAAAGGAAAGGTCTCCATTAGAAACATAAGAAGAGAGGCAAACGAAATGTTGAAAAAAATTCTCAAAGAAAAAAAAAATTTCAGAAGACGAAAATAAAAATTTTGAAAAAAATATACAAAAAATAACCGATAATAATATTGAAAATATAGACAAAATCTCATCAGAAAAAGAAAAAGAGATTTTACAAATATGAATAAACTCAACCACGTTGCCTTTATTATGGATGGTAATGGAAGGTGGGGTCAAAAAAAGAACAGAGGTCGGAATTTTGGTCATTTAAACGGTGTTAAAACAGTAAAAAAAGTTGTCGAAATTTCAGTTAAATTAAAAATACCTATTATAACGTTTTACGTATTTTCTACAGAAAACTGGAAAAGACCTAAGTCAGAAATTAATTTTCTATTTGGTCTAATAGTAAACTATTTCAAAAAAGAATTAAAAAATGTAATCAAAAATAAAATCAAAATTAATATAGTTGGAAAATTAAATAATTTACCAAAAAAAATTCAACTTACATTGAAGAAGGTAATAAGACTTACTAAAAAAAATGAAAAAATTATAGTAAACTTAGCAATTAACTATGGCTCAAGAGAGGAAATTGTTAATGCAACGAAAAAACTAAAAATAAATACGTCAAAATCTTTAGAAAAAAAACTTTATACAAAAGATATGCCAAATCCAGATATATTAATTAGAACCGGAGGATACAAGAGACTAAGTAATTTTATGCTATGGCAATTAGCATATACGGAGCTTTATTTTCTGAATAAATTGTGGCCAGATTTTAACGAGGTAGATTTTAAAAAAATTATTAAGAATTATAAAAATATAAAAAGAAATTTTGGATCAATCTAATAAAAATGATTAATGTAAACTTAAAAAAAAGATTTATCACATCTATTTCGTTATTCATTCTTTTATTTTTGATGTTCATAGATAACCTGATCTTAGGTTATATATTAATACTTATTGGGGTATTTTCATTTTTAGAGTTTACAAACATTAGTAAAATTATTTTTATTAAAAAAAAATCAATTCAATTTTTTATAAATTTGATTTTTTTAGTATATATTTTTACATTTTGCTCATTTTTTTTAGTAAGCTCATATTATGTGCATCTTAAATTTTTAATTTTTACTGTTCTTATTACATGTATATCTTCTGATATAGGAGGTTATGTTTTTGGAAAAATTTTTAAAGGTCCCAAACTTACAAAAATTAGTCCTAACAAAACTGTTTCTGGATCTGCTGGTTCCTTTATATTTTCTCTAATTTTAATATCTCTAATATTTTATTTAGTAACAAATAAATTTGATTTCTCAATATTAATATTAGGTTTTATGACTTCTTTTGGATGCCAACTTGGAGACTTATTCTTTTCTTTTCTAAAAAGAAAATCATATCTTAAAGACACGGGAAATATTTTACCTGGTCACGGAGGAATCCTAGATAGAATAGATGGAATTATTCTAGGAGTTCCAGTAGGTTTTGCTACACTAATATTATTAAATTAAAATGAAAAAAAAAATTTCAATTTTAGGTTCTACTGGGTCAATTGGATTAAGTTCAATTAAAATATTTAAAATTAAAAAAAAATTGTTTGAATATAATGTTTTAGCTGCTGATAAGAATTATAGAATTATTTGTAAACAAATTGATTTGTTAAAGCCCAATACCTTTATTATTAATGATATTAAAGTTTTTAAAAAAATAAAAGAAAAATATAAAAATAAAAAGGTTAAAATTATTCAACTCAATGAAATAGATAATTATACTTTTAAAAATTCAGACATTACAATTGCTGCTATACCTGGGATTGCTGGTTTAAAACCTACGATAAAACTAATCAAAAAAAGTAAAAAAATTCTTATTGCTAATAAGGAGTCAGTTATATGTGGGTGGAATTTAATTAAAAAAGCAGCAATTAAAAATAAAACGAAAATTATTCCAATTGACTCTGAGCATTTTTCAATAATGAAGCTATTGGAAAATCAAAAAATGAAAGAAATTAAAAAAATTTATTTGACTGCATCAGGTGGTCCTTTTTTAAATTTTACAAGTACTCAATTAAAAAATGTAAAACCCAACCAAGCCTTAAAACATCCTAAATGGAAAATGGGAAGAAAAATTTCAATAGATTCAGCTTCTTTGATGAACAAATTGCTTGAAGTTATAGAGGCACAAAAATTATTTTCAATTGGGGCAAATAAAATTAAGATAATCATCCACCCTGAGTCATTGGTGCATGCCGTTGTAGAATTAAAAAACGGGCTATATAAATTTATTTATCATAAAACTACTATGCTGATTCCTTTGGCAAATGCTATCTTCAATGATGATGTAGATATAACAAGTATACTGAAACCTAAACTGAACAATAAAAAAATTTTTTTTGATAGTTTGAACTTTAAAGAAGTAGATAAAAAAAAATTTCCAATAATTAAATTAAAATCTCGTATTAATGAGTATAATTCCACTCCTATTATTATCAATGCTGTAAACGAAATATTAGTTGATCAATATTTGAAGAAAAAAATTGCGTTTAATTCATTTTATAAGTTAATATCATATGTCTTAAAAGATAGAAATTATAAGAAATATGCTATAAAAGTACCTAAAAATGTTAACCAAGTACTTTTAATAGACCAATGGTCAAGGAAAACTACCTATGAAAAAATTAAAAAATGATAATTAAAATAAAACAAATAATTTTTTTAATACTCCTATCCTTGTTGTGTGTGTCACAAGTTAATTCAGAAATAGTAAAAAAAATAGAAATTTTAGGAAATAAAAGAGTAAGTGACGAAACTATCAAAATTTACGGTGAAATAAAGATTAATCAAGATTATAGCCCCAAAGAAGTAAACGGTATCTTAAACAATTTATATTCAACAAATTTTTTTAAAGATGTAAAAATTTCCCTCAACAATGGTATTTTAAAAATTGTTTTGGATGAATATCCTGTTATTAATGAATTGATTATTTTAGGAGAACCAAGAGAAAAGTTTAAAGAAGAACTTACAAAAATTTTATCATCAAAGTCTAATAATTCATTTATTGAGAGTAATTTGTCCAAGGATATAGAAATGATAAAAAAAATATACTCAGTTCAAGGGTATAATTTTGCGAAAGTCGAAACTAAGATTCGAGAGATCGATAAAAAGAAACTAGATCTTATATTTGAAATTAATAGAGGCAATGTTTCAAAAATTTCAAAAATCTCTTTCTTAGGTGATAAAAAAGTTAGAGAAAAAAGGTTAAGAGATATTATTGCGTCAGAAGAAGACAAATTTTGGAAATTCATTTCAAAAAATACACGTTACAATCCAGAATTAGTTAATTTAGATTTAAGATTATTAACTAACTATTATAAGTCGTTAGGATATTATGATGTAAAAATTACTTCAAACTCTGCAGAAATAAAATCAAGTGGTGATGTAAAATTGATATACTCAATTGATGCTGGCAAAAGATATATCATCAAGAAGATAATGATAAATACAGATTCCGTTTTCGATGCAAATATATTTTACCCATTAAATAAAGAATTTACTAAGTTAGCGGGTGAGTATTATTCACCATTTAAGGTAAAAAAATTACTAGAGAGTATAGATGAAATTATCGAAGCCAATAATCTACAATTTGTCGAACATAATGTAGAGGATATAATCGAAAATGATAAAGTTACTATAAAATTTAATGTTTTTGAGGGTAAAAAAACTTTAGTTGAAAGAATAAATATATTAGGAAATAACGTTACAAATGAGTCTGTTATAAGAAGTGAACTGTTGCTTGATGAAGGGGATCCTTTTACAAATTTAAATCTTGATAAGTCAGTTGCAAAAATTAAATCAAGAAGAATATTTAAGACGGTGACTTCAAAAGTTAGAAGTGGATCAGAACCAAACCTTAGAACAATAGATATTAATGTTGAAGAACAGCCTACTGGAGAAATAAGTGCTGGGGCAGGAGTAGGTACAAACGGAGGAAATTTTGTGTTTGATATTTCGGAAAACAATTGGCTCGGCCAAGGAAAAAAAGTTGGATTTAATATTGATTTAAGTGAGGAGACTTTAAAAGGTGCTGTAAATTATTATGATCCTAATTATGATTTTTTAGGAAATTCTCTAAGTTACTCTTTATTTAGCAGAAGTAATGACAAACCAAACCAAGGTTATGAAAACACTTTGTTAGGGGCTAGTGTTAATACTTCATTTGAACAATATAAAGATATTTATGCCTCTTTAGGTTTATCAGCAACTTTTGATGATTTAAGAACTGATGATAGTGCTTCGGCAGCTTTAAAAAAACAGAGTGGTGAATTTACAGAGCTTTCAGCGAATTATGGTTTTACTTATGATAAAAGAAATAGAGCATTTATGCCAACAGAAGGGTCTATTGTGTCTTTTGCTCAAACACTGCCTGTTTATGCTGATAGAACTTTTTTATCTAATACTTTTTCTACAAGTGTTTATAACTCTGTTGCAGACGATATAATTGGAGTTATTAAGTTTTATGCTTCATCTGTTAACGGAATAGGCTCAGACGATGTTAGGCTGAGTAAAAGAAAATTCCTAAGCACAAATAGATTAAGAGGTTTTAAAAGTGGAAAATTAGGACCATTAGACGGAACAGACCATGTAGGAGGTAACTATGCAACAGCACTAAATTTTGAGGCAAACTTGCCAAAACTTTTACCTGAGTCAACTCAAACTGATATTAGTTTGTTTTTAGATTTCGGAAATGTATGGGGTGTAGACTATGATAGCACTATAGATAACAGCAATAAGATTAGATCTTCTGCAGGGATAGCAGCAAGCTGGATGTCCCCTTTGGGTCCAATGACTTTTATATTATCAAAAAATATATCAAAAGCCTCCACCGATGAAACAGAAGCTTTTAATTTTAATCTTGGAACAACTTTTTAATTCTATGAAATTTATTAAAAAGATATTTTTATTTTTATTTATATTTTCAAGTTCAAGTAGTTACCTGCAAGCGGATTTACCTTATTTCATAGACTTTAAGTATATTTTAAATAATAGTGACGCCGGCAAAAAAGCTCAAGATCAATTGAAAAAAAGACTAGAAAACGGCATCAAAAGCATTAATTCCAAACAACGAAAATTACAGGAAGAAGAGAAAAAGGTTATACAACAAAAAAAAATTATAAGCGCTGAAGATTATAAAAAAAAAGTTTCAGGGTTAAGAATTAAAGTATCTGACCTTGCAAAAGAGAGAGATACACTTCTAGAAAGTGTTGCATCTCAAAGATCCAAGGCTAGAAAAGAGCTACTAAAAAATTTAAATCCTATTATTGCAGATTACATGAAAGAAAAGAATATTAGAATGATAGTAGATAAAAAAAGCATCTTACTTGCTGACGATAAATTAGATGCTACTAAAGAAATAATAAAAAAATTAAATAGTAAGTTAAAAAGTATTAATTTAAATTAATTTAATAAATGAAATCGGTAATTTTTTTTAAAAAAAAAAAAATCAACTCAATATCTAAACTTTTCCCTAAACTTAAATTCAAAAAAAACTATAAAATAAATAATATTAAATCATTAGAAAAATCTAGCAGCGGTGACTTAACTTTTCTGGACTCAATAAAATACAAGTCTTTAGCATCGAATACAAAAGCATCTTTTTGTCTAACAACAAAAAAATTATCAAAATTTGTATCTGATTCTACTCAAAGTATAATTGTAGAAAATGTTTTATTTGAGTTAGCACGAGTATTATCTGAGCTTTATATAGGTGCAGATATAGATTTTCCTGATCCCTCTCTTAAACTAGCTAATAAAAAAAAATTTAAAGGTGTAAAATTTGGTAACAATGTTTTAATAGGAAAAAATGTTAAAATCGGTAAAAACACTATAATTGGAAGTAATTCAATTATCGAACACGATACTGTTTTGGGTAAAAACTGTGTTATTGGATCACTTGTAATTATTAAAAATTCAATATTTGGTGATAATATAATGATTCAAGATGGATGTAAAATAGGAGTAAAAGGATTCGGATTCATACCCCTAAATGATAGAAATTTTAAAATTCCCCATATAGGTAAAGTTATAATTAGTGACAACGTCGAAATAGGATCTGCTTGCACAATTGACAGAGGTTCAGTTGACGACACTGAGATTGGAAAAAATACTTATTTAGATAATCAAGTTCATGTAGCACATAATGTAAAAATAGGTTCAAATTGTATGATTGCTGGCCAAGTAGGTTTTGCAGGCAGTACCAAGTTGGGAAACAATGTATCTATAGGGGGACAAGCCGGTATTTCTGGTCATCTTAAGATTGGAAACAATGTAAAAATTGGCGGAGGTAGTGGAGTTATAAAAGATATAGAGAACAATCAAATAGTTATGGGTTATCCAGCGGTACCTTTTAAAGATTTCATTAAAAATTGGAAAAAATAATGAGTGAAATTGAAATAGATAAAAAAAAAATTGAAAGCCTATTGCCCCACAGAGAACCTATGCTTTTGATAGATAAACTTACAAAGATTGTTCCACTGAAGTCAGCTACAGCAATAATGTATGTAAAAAAGAATGGTTTTTATGTTCAAGGACATTTTCCGGGACAACCAGTTATGCCTGGTGTATTAATCGTTGAAGCATTTGGTCAAGCCGCCGCCGCTTTGACAGCCCATGGTATAGATCCTAAAGAATATGCAAATAAATTAGTTTATTTGATGAGCGTTGATAAAGCTAAATTTAGAAGCCCTATAATTCCTGACTGTGAGTTACATTTAGAAATAGAGGCAGTAAGATCACATGGTAGAGTTTGGAAGTACAAAGGTACAGCAAAAGTAGATGAAAAAAGAATGGCTGACGCAGAATGGTCAGCAACTATTGTAGACAGGAAATAATGATACACAAATCAAGTGTAATAGACTCAAAAGCTAACATTTCAAACAATGTAAAAGTTGGCCCTTTTTGTTATGTTGGTCCTGGTGTTACTCTTGGCGAAAATGTTGAGTTAATATCAAATGTACATGTTGAAGGTAATACAAACATAGGCACAGGAACAAGAATTTTTCCATTTGCTAGTATAGGTACTCAACCGCAAGACTTAAAATTTAAAAATGAAAAAAATAGCTTAGAAATTGGTCAGAACAATTTAATACGTGAATACGTAACAATTAATCCTGGGACAGAGGGTGGAGGTTCAAAAACAACTATTGGAAACAATTGTTTATTTATGATTTCTTCTCATATAGCACATGACTGTAAAATTGGTGACAATGTCATTATAGCAAATAATGTCCCATTAGGAGGACATGTAACAATAGAAGACTCCGTAGTCATAGGCGGCAACTCAGCAGTTCAACAATTTACAAGAATAGGTAGATTAGCAATGATAGGAGGAATGACAGGTGTTTTAAAAGATGTTATTCCATTCGGCTTGTCCATAGGAAATAGAAATCACCTTCAAGGATTAAACTTGATAGGATTGAGAAGAAAAAAATATGATAATCAAAAAATTATTGGACTAAGTAAAGCTTATAAGGAAATTTTTGCATCAAAAAATTTACATGAAAATCTAAGTAAAATTAATGGCGAACATGAAGGTAATGAATTGGTAAAAGAAGTTATAACTTTTATAGAGAAAGATAAAAAAAGACCTATTTGTTCACCACAGAGTTAAGATAATTATGATTGGTCTCATATTTGGAGAAACAGATTTTCCAAAACAAATATTAAAAAAAATTAAGAATAAAAAAAGATATTTAATTATTGATTTATCAAAAAAAAAAGATTTTTAAAAAAGACAAAAATTCTTACTCTGTTTCCCTAGGTCAATTTGGAAGAATTATTAAAATTTTGAAAGAAAATAATTGCAAAAAGGTTTTATTTGCTGGAAAAGTAAAAAAACCAAAATTTTCTAAACTTCATCTTGATCTTAAAGCTGTTTATTATATGCCCAGAATTATTAAAAGTTCTAAAAGAGGAGATGCGGCTATCTTAAAAGAGATTATTTATATTTTAAAAAAAGAAAAAATTAAAACAATTAGTTCTTTATCATTTAACCCTGAACTAACTTTAAAAAAAGGAAACTATTCAAAAGTAAAACCTAATCGTGAGGATAAAATTGATATTAATATTGCTACAAAAACATTATATAAATTGGGCAAATATACTTTCAGCCAGGGAGCAGTGGTAAGAAATAAAAAACTCATCGCTATAGAAGGCAAAGGTGGCACTCAAAAAATGCTTGAAAGATGTAAAAGTAAAAAATTTAGAAACAAAGGTGTTTTAGTTAAATTGCCCAAGAAAAAACAGGATCTTCGAATAGATTTACCTACCGTCGGCCTACAAACTTTAAAGCAGTGTAAATCAGCTGGTCTCAAAGGTATTGTATTGAAAAATAAACAAAATGTTTTTTTAGAGGGAAAAACTTGTATTAGTTTTGCTAATAAGAATAAAATGTTTATCACTGTAAAATGAAAAAATTAATTATCGTCTTTTTTTTTTCTATTTTTCATAATTTATATGCTTTAGAAATTAAATTAGAAAAAATATCTGATGGTTTGAAAAAACCTTGGAGCCTATCATTTGCTGATCAAGAAAATATTATAATTACAGAGAAGTCAGGAAAGTTATTTATATTAAATTTAAAAAACAGAAAGATCTCAGAGATAAAACATAATCTTTCAGTTTTAGAGGATGGACAAGGAGGATTGCTTGACGTTTTGTATTACAATGAACATGTCTATATTTCATATTCTGAAAATAGAGGTAATTGGAAAACAAGCACCTCAGTAGCAAAAGGTAAATTTAATGAAAAAAATATTGTTTTTAAAAATATTTTCAGGGCAGAACCCCCGATTAAATCAGGTTATCATTTTGGATCAAGACTGGTCGTTAAAGGAAATCATCTCTATATAAGTGCTGGAGAACGTGGCCAAGGAATGATAGCTCAAGATGGTGGAAAACATCCTGGAAGTATTATTAGGATTAACTTGGATGGCACAATTCCAAAAGATAATCCAAAATTTAAAGGTAAAAAAGATTGGTTGCCTGAAATCTTTCAAATAGGAGTAAGAAACCCGCAAGGCCTAGCCCTCTCTCCATTCGATAATAAAATATATATGACAAATCATGGAGCAAAAGGTGGAGATTGGTTCGGAACTTCAAATTTTGGTGAAAATTATGGATGGAAAATATTGGGCTTGGGTGGAACTAATTATTCTGGAACTAAAATAGGGCCTAAGTGGAAACCTGGTTTTACAAAAGCGATTAAATACTGGGTTCCATCAATAGCAGTGAGTGCCATGACAATTTATGCAGGTAACACTTTTAAAGAATGGAATGGAGATGCATTAATTACCTCTTTAAAAGATCAATCCCTAAGAAAAATAAAATTTAAAAATAATAATTTTGTAAGTGAAGATATTATTTTTAAAGGAAATATTGGCAGAATAAGAGATATTAAAATACAAAAAGATACAGGAGATATTTTCATGATTTCTGATAATGGAAGCCTATGGAGAATGCACAAGTGAAGAAAATATTTATTTTAACAGGAGAACCATCTGGTGACAAATTAGCTTTTAGAGTAATAAGTGATTTAACAAAAATAAATCAAAATATAGAATATTTATCTGTAGGAGGTGAGCACCTCCAATCATTAGGTATAAAAAGTATTTATGATTTAAAAGAGATAACATATCTGGGATTTACAAATGTTATTTCAAATATATTTAAAATTAGTAAAAAAATTAACGAAACTGTAAAAGTTATTATAGATTATAACCCAGATATATTATTTACTGTCGATAGCCCAGACTTCACTTTGCGAGTAGCAGAGAAAGTGAAAAAATTAAATCCTAAAATTAAAACTATACATTATGTAGCCCCTCAAGTTTGGGTATGGAGAGAAGGACGAGTTAAAAAAATTAAACAATTTATAGATCATATCTTATTATTATTTAGTTTTGAAAAAAAATATTTTGAAAAAGAAAATATGAGTTGTGAATTTGTCGGACATCCACTTTTACAAAACAGAGAACGTAAGAAAATTGATATCAATCAAATAATAGGAAAAAATAAAGCTTTAATATCTATTTTTGCAGGAAGCAGAAAGTCAGAGATTTGTGTTTTAATGCCTATATTATTAGATTTCATAAAATTAATGAATAATAAATTTACTGATATGACTTATGTGTTCCATTCAACAAAGGAATATTCTGAATTAGTACAATCTTACATTAGTCAAAGTAATCTAGTAAATTGCGAAACTGTTAGTGATAATGAAATTAAGTCTCATATCCTTGAAAAGTCTATTTTTGCTGTAGCTAAATCTGGAACTGTTTCATTAGAAATTAGCAACGCAAAAATACCATCGATAATTCTATATAAAATGGGCTTTATAAATTTTCTAATTGTAAAGTCTCTAGTTAAAACAAAGTTTGCGAATATAATTAATTTTGCTGCTGACGAGGAAATTATTCCTGAATTACTTCAGTCTAATTGTAATTCAAATAATATTTTTAAAATTGTAAGTTCATTCTTAGAAAATCCTAATGAAATGAGTCAACAAGTAAAAAAAGCTCAAGCTATTCTAGATAAATTGAAGATCAACGGAAGCTCTTTTGAACGTGCAAGTTTATCACTTAACAAATTTTTATAATGTTAGTTTATACTCATTCTGATTGTCAATTAAAGAACAATGGACCTAATCATCCAGAAAGAAAAGAAAGATTAGAGGTTATAATAGAGTCAATTAAAAAAATAAAAGATTTAAAAGTAAATTTTAAAAAAGCTCCTATCGCTGAAATAGAAACAATATCCCTAGTACACCCAAGAAAATATATTGAAAAAATTTTTACTAATATACCAAAATGTGGATTAATCGGTGTTGAGAAGGAACCTTATGCAGATACTATGCTTTGTCCTAATAGCAAAAATGCTATTCTTAGATCATGTGGTGCTGGTATATCAGCAGTAGATGATTTAATGAAAAGTAATGAAAGAGTTTTTTGCGCTATAAGACCACCGGGACATCACGCAGAGAGCACTAAGGCAATGGGTTTTTGTTTTATAAATAATGTTGCTGTAGCAACCAGATATCTACAAAAAAAATACAAAATAAATAAAGTGGCTATAATCGATTTTGATGTTCATCATGGCAATGGAACTCAAGAGATTTTTTATAATGATAAATCTGTTGCCTATGCATCATCTCATGAATTTCCCTTGTTTCCAGGAACCGGTTCGGAAGATGAAAAAGGAGCAGGAAATATATTTAATGTGCCACTGAAATCCGGGATGAAAGGTAAAGAGTTTTTAAAAATATTTAATAAATTCATTTTAAGGCCAATTGATAGATTTAGACCTGAGATAATTTTAATATCAGCTGGATTTGATGCTCATAAAAGAGATCCACTTGCTAACATTAATTTAGAATCAGAGGATTTTTATGAAATTACAAAGCAAATTGTAGATTTAGCTAATATACATTGTAAGGGTAAAGTAATTTCTTTTTTGGAGGGTGGTTATGATTTGTTAGCTTTATCAGAAAGTATTAAGCATCATTTATTAGCATTAAAAAATTAAATATCCACAACACCCCAAATCGTACATATAGATCATAAAATATAATAGTAATTATTCTTTAATAAAATATACTGATTCTATGGACTTTATTATCGTCATTGGTATAGGTACAATTTTAGTTGCCACGGGTGTTATCTCACCAAAGCCAAAAGATGACGAAGTAGCCGAAGCAGAAGTTGTTAAAACTGAAGAAGTTATTACTCCTCCTCCGGAAATAAAGCCAGAACCTGAACCTGAACCTGAACCTGAACCAGAAACAACACCAACACCAACACCAACACCAGAACCTGAACCTGAACCAGAGACTGAACCTGCTAAAGAAACTGAACCTAATGAAGAAGAGGTAAATCAAGAACAATCTCAGGAACAAGAAGCCAAGCCTGAAGAACCTGAACTTACACCAACTCAAGAAGCAGAAGAGAAAGAAGAAGAAGGAGGCGGATGGTTAAACATAGTTCTTTATATCTTAGGAGCTATAGCTGTTATTGCAGCAGGAATTTATTTCTTTATGAGAAGAGAGCCTGAATCTAAGACAGCGGCAGATATTGGAAGAGAGGGGTCAAATCAACAACCAGAACCAGAGCCAACTCCGGAACCAGAGCTAACTCCGGAACCAGAGCCAACTCCGGAACCAGAGCCATCTCCGGAACCAGAGCCA
>MDTB01181923.1_pt1 | contig 38361 bp, 40 predicted proteins | sample 811161 | NCBI WGS metagenome assembly MDTB01 (sample SAMN05326650, study PRJNA326480) | marine metagenome | isolation source: seawater | place: Mediterranean Sea | collected 2009 | reverse complement strand
GCGGGAGGATTCGAACCTCCGAATGTCGGGATCAAAACCCGATGCCTTAACCACTTGGCCACGCCCCAGTTATAAATTTTCCAGTTGTTGATGTAGCGGAGATTGATTGACTCCCCTGGCTACAAACGAATTCCAACTGGTTGGCACAGTTTTTTGTGCCTGTTTTGCCTCTTGTTCGCTGTCGAAGCGGCAGTACACACTGGCTCCGGTGCCCGTCATTAGCGGGTTCCCGTAACGCTGAAGCCAATCTAACACCTGTTTTACTGGTGGATACAGGGTTTCGACAACAGATTGACAGTCATTTCTGTACAGCTCTTCCGAGAGGGCGCGTATTTTGATGGCTTGAGCGTTCCTTGTCAATTCACTGTGGCAAAAAATTTGCTCTGTTGAGACCTTTATTTTTGGTGTTACCACCAGATACCAAAATTCATCGAGGGTAATAGGGGTTAATTTGTCGCCAATACCTTCGGCAAATGCACTAAATCCTTTGACAAATACTGGAACATCTGCACCTAATTCACAGCCGATTTCTGCTAGTTGATCAAGAGAAAGGTCGCACTGCCAAAGACTATTTAAACCTACCAAAGCTGTGGCTGCATTACTGCTGCCGCCGCCTAGACCGGCACCCATGGGGATTTTTTTATTCAATTGGATTTCACAGCCCCAACGACAGTTGGTGGCTTGCTGTAAAGCGCGAGCGGCTTTAAAGACTAAATTATCCTGCGGTGCTACATCTTCAATTGCGCTAATGAGATTTATTTCAGGCTGTTTGTTAACACTAAAACTAAGTTGATCGCCATAATCTAAGATTTGAAATAAAGTTTGTAAATTATGGTAGCCATCTTCTCTGCGATCGAGAATATGCAGAAATAGATTTAATTTTGCTGGCGATGGCAGAGTAATTGATATCATTTTGGACTTACGTCTTTAACTGGAAAATCCCATTGGTTAATAACAAGCTTAAAGGAAAGCTCCCCGCGGCGACCAGATATTTTTTTAGGCAGTAGGTAAGGCCCGTTTTTAGAGTAGCCAGAAAATTGTAATTGCCAACCATTTTGCTCGAAGCGACTTAGTTGACCATTTTCTTGAATAACAATATTTGCAGCTTTGGAGTGATTGGGCGATGCAAGTCCCTTCACCCACCAGTTCATTGCCTCAATTGATAGGGGTACACCTAATAGCTCGGCACTTAGATGATCGGGTGCACCTGTCATATTTTTAGACCCTTGCTGAATGGTCGCTTGTTGCTGATTGCCATCGATAGTGGCTGAGCCAAACCCCATTGGGCCTTGGAGCTTTATTGAATAATTTGTGCCCAGCTGTTGCCATATCAAACTAATTGACTGTGCTTTTTCCGCAGATCTTATGCCCAGCTTGGCGTTTAATTTCCAGTGATCTAAGCTGGATAGAGCAGGGCTTTCAGTTGATGGCTGATATTGCAGTTTGGCATTGTGATTAATAGAGGAACAGCCCGTTAGTTGGGTAAATACCAATGCGGTTAGCAAAAAAATAAAAGGATATTTCATAACGTCCGTTTAGCAATCAATGAATCAACAATAACAGCTTATAACCTAGGTGAGGATGTTATCAGTTAAGGACCATACTGTCCTCTATGTTGCTATTGTTTATAGATTATTGATCAGCAATTTTCCTATTCGCCGTAAGTCTAGTGTAAAATTGCGGTTTTGGCGCTTGATGCCAATTTTATTTAAAAAATCTAATGGGTATGGATAGACACGAATGGCTTTGGATATCATAGCATTTGGCATTAACCACAAGTCTGCGTCGGTAGATCTTCGTGGTCGTGTGTCATTCGCGCCTGAAACCGTAGTCGAGACCCTGCGCGCTGCATTACCCAGTCTTAAAGTCACCGAAATTGCTATTCTTTCTACCTGTAATCGCACTGAAATTTATGTGGTAGGTGAACTTTCTGATCAACAGGTACTAGAGTGGTTGGCGGCAACTAAAGCATTAGATGTAGAGGCGCTCAAGGACTGTTATTACTGTTATCGCAATACAGAGGCTATCCGACACATGATCTGTGTCGCCAGTGGCTTGGATTCTCTGGTTGTTGGTGAGCCGCAGATTTTTGGTCAAATAAAATCGGCTTATTCGGTGGCGCAAAAGGCTGAAACGGTTTCTGGGCAACTTAATATGGCCTTTCAGTGGGCTTTTGCTGTCGCAAAGCGCGTTCGCTCTGAAACCGCCATAGGAAAAAACCCCGTGTCGGTGGCCTATGCTTCGGTCAGTTTGGCGGAGCAGATTTTTTCTGATTTAAAATCGGCTCATGTGTTGTTAATTGGCGCAGGTGAAACGATTGAGTTGGTGGCGCGTTATCTGCGCGATAAGCAAATAGGTCAAATTACTGTTGCAAATCGCACCCTTGAGCGCGCGCAGGAATTGGCTGAGGATTTTTCTGCCGAGGCTATTTTACTTGCCGATATGCCAGAGCATCTACACAAGGCAGATATTGTAATTTCATCTACAGCCAGTCAATTGCCTGTATTAGGTAAGGGTGCGGTCGAAACTGCGTTAAAAAAACGTCTTCACAAGCCAATATTTATGGTTGATGTGGCGGTACCTCGAGATATTGAGGCACAGGTGGAAGAACTAGAAGATGTCTATTTATACACGGTGGATGATTTAGAAGAGGTTATTCAAGATAATCTTAAAGCGCGACAATCTGCAGCGGACCTTGCACAGCAGATTGTCGATGAAGAGGTTGAAAATTGGTCTTCAAAGCAGCGTGAACTAAGTGTGGTCGATACGATTAAAGCGTTTAGAGATAGTACTGAAACAATAAGAGATACTGAGGTACAAAAAGCACTGGCGGCATTAGAGCGTGGACAGGATTCTTCTGAAGTAATTAATGCCCTGGCGCGCAATTTAACCAATAAGTTACTTCATAAGCCTACTACTAGGCTTAAGCAGGCCGGTGAGCAGGGTTGTGATGACACGATTAATGTGACCCAAGAGCTGTTTGATTTAGATAAAAAATAATTTTTTAGCCCATCATTATTACTGGCTAATTGAGGCTTTTTGCCATCACTGTAAAATTATTCTTGACCCCCAATAACCAACCACTCTTTAATAGTGTATTGTGCAGATCGCATGCAAATAATATGAATCAAAAAACTGGGGTTTTACATTGACCGAAAAAGCCAAACCAAAAGCTAAGCCAAAACAGCCGTCAACCGATGAAAAGGTTGCTAAGAAAAAAACGGTGGCTAAACCAAAGTCGGCAACAAAGTCTGCGTCATCTTTTGGTTTTTTAAAAGCCTTAACTAGGATGCTGATTATTGTATTTATCGTTGGCGCAAGCTCGGCTAGCTGGTTGTTTTGGCAGGAATGGCAGCTTCAGACTCAGGCCGTAGATAGCAATCGATCGACCATAGCATCATTGCAGTCTTCAGTTAAAGTAGCCAAAAACCAGTCCCAAGCAGCCATTGAGCAGCAGCAACAGCAGAAAAAAATAGTCGCTGTGTATAACAATCAGCTACAAAATATTGAACTTCGAGTTAATGCTCAGGGTAAGCGACTGGTCGAGTTGGGTTCAACAACTCGCAGTGATTGGTTGTTGGCGGAAGCAGAGTATTTGGCGCGTTTAGCTCGCCAACGCTTACAGACTGAACGCAGTGTTAAAAGCCCTTTGGCATTACTTGAAAGTGTCGACCTTATTCTTACTCAAATTGATGACCCAAATTTACTCGCGGCTCGCACTGCGGTGGCTGAAGATATTACCAAACTCAGATTGGCTAATGATATTGATCGCGAGGGGATGTATCTGGAGCTTCAGGCGCTAGCAGCTAATATTGAGGCGCTTGATCTAGTAGAGTTGGCTGAGCCTGAGATTATTGAGCAAAAACCGGTTGTAACTAACCACAGACAAATGTCTGTTTTAGACGAATTTTTATCTGATTTAAGTGGTTTGATTCGCGTTCGTCAGCGACAACAACCGATCGAGCCAATGTTGCATCAAGAAGAAGAGCGAATTGTTAGGCGCAATATGCAAATGATTTTTGAGCAAGCGCAAATAGCTTTATTGCGCGAAGAGCAGAAGATTTATCAGGCAACCCTGCAAAAGGCGCAAAATTATTTGCTAAGATTTTTTCAGTCTAACCCCGCCAGTGAAGCGGTAAGTCAGCGATTAGCGGTATTGTTAGATACAGGTATTATTCAGCAGTTACCCGATATTTACCGATCGCTCGATGCTATTCAGTCTTTATTAATCATGCGTGAGCAGCGCTTATTGGAGTCTGAAACACCAGATCAGCTGGAGTCTGGTCAGTGAGGCAGTTATTACTGGTTACTCTTGGAGCACTGCTATTAGGTGCAGCGGCGATATGGCTAATGCAGCAGGATCAAGGCTATATTCTTATTAGTCTTGGCACCCTCAGTATTGAGATGAGTTTCTGGCTTGGCGCTATTATTTTTGTTGCAGCGAGCGGTCTTTTTATATGGTTACTATTATTTTTTAAGTGGCTTTTGGGTGCCGGGGGCGTACGTCAGTGGTGGCTCGCTAGGCGTTCAATCAAACAGACGGGTAAAACAGCAAAAGGGCTAATGGGTTTTTTAAGTGGCGATTGGTCCATGGCTGAGCGGCTGCTTGCGCAATCAGTAAAGGACCCGGCGCTTACAAGAGTGAGTTTGTTATTTGCCGCAAAAGCAGCCGCTAATAATGGTCAAATACAGCAGGCCGAGCAGTTATTGAAGCAGTTTGTTTCAAAGTTTCCAGGCGATAAAGAGTATGCAGATTTGTTATTGGCAGAGATGCTAATTCAAGCCTCGGAAATTGACCGAGCGCAAGAAATCTTGGAAGCCATCAAGGTAGAAAATAAAATGAGCCTGAGATTACTGGCAGATCTTTTTTGCCTGCAATCCAATTGGTCCGCGCTCAGTGCTTTGATGCCAAAGATTAAGCGTCAGTCGGTGTTTGATAAAAACGCATTAGAGGCTCTGCAAGTTAAATGTTATCGCGGTTGCTTGAATATTAGTGATCACAGCCTGACGACGGTGGTTAGGAGGCAAAAAATAGAAGCTGTATGGTCTGATATACCAAGAGCATTCCGCCAGACGCCTGAAATAATTGCCGCCTATGTTGATGGCTTGGCGTCTGCAGATGCGCCGGAAAAGGCGCTGAATATTTTGGCCAAGGCGCTGAAAGACCAGTGGCATCAATGTTTGCTTGAAGCTTATGGTCGGCTAGAGATTAAAGATGGCTCCAAGCAACTAGCCTTGGGTGAGCAATTGTTGATTAAATACCCTCAAGATCCACTATTACTATTGGCATTAGGCCTTATTTGTCGGCGCATGGGCTTTCTCGGTAAGGCCAAAGATTATATGAAATCTACCATTGAGCTAGCGCCATCTGCTCAGGCTTATAATGAGTTAGCGGCGGTGTTTGAGTTACTTGGTGACAGCAAAAGTAGTTCTGAGGTCTATAAAAAGGGATTGCGTTTTGCGACTCAATGAGTGGGTGTAAAGTTTAGATCTTACGTCGTTTTAAATCTCTAATTAAAAACCGTGCTGGATGCATTGCCAATCTAAGATCTCTTTCAAGGGGTGGTATTTCACCGCTAATATCTGAGGCGAGGATTTCTGCGGTTAGCGGCGCGTAGCTTAAGCCTCTAGAGCCCAATCCGCAGTGGATATAGAGGTCGGGTTGATAACTTCCAAGGCAGTCTATAGTCGAGGTTGCATCATGTCGCAATCGTTGGTATTGCTGTTTAAACTGTTGTGCATTTGGCACTGCGCCCACTATAGGTAAGTAATCATTGGTGGTGCAGCGAAAGTTTGCTCTGCCATCCAAGTCTTGTAGTTGATCAACCTTAATAGCGTTGGTGATTTCGGGGTCAGTTTTATTCAGCATCTCTAGGTTGGCGGTATGATCCTCTTGCCGCAGTTCTCTCGATAGTAGATCCTTATTATAGGATGCGCCACAACTAAGCACGCCGTTAGTACTTGGCGCTATGTAACCCTTGCCGCAAATGATAGTTTTCAGTTTTTCGCTAGAGCTATCACTGGGAATATGAGTCACCTGACCACGCAGCTGATTAACCGAAAGGAAGTTAGTTTGCTCAAATTTAACAGATTCATAGGCGCTAGCGATAACCAAGGTTTGCGCACTGGCAATAATAGTATTTCGCTGATCTTTGAGCACCCATTGATGGTTGTTTGGGTCGCGCTGTATTTGATCGATATCGGCATTTAACAGGGGGATATTATTTTCATCTAATAGGGTCTGGCAAAAATCGCGTGGTGGAAGCCAACCTAAATTTGGAAAAAACAAACCCTGTTGTGCCTCAAGGGAAAGACCGCTTATGGCGCGTATTTGTTGGTTGTCTAACGCAGTTACTAAGTCTGGGTGATCGGCATAACGTTCGGAAATTTGCTGTAAATTTAATCTAGATTGATCACTGTCGGGCAATAGCATAACGCCGCATTGAGCCCCTAAACCCTGCTGCCAATAGGGTTTGTAATAGCGACTCGCCAATGTCATTGCCGTCAGATTGATTCGCGGTAAGGCATCATTTTGGCGGGATAATTTGGGGTAAACAACAGCCTGAAGATTGCCAGAGCCTTCATTAGCTACCGATGCATGACGATCGATGATCTGTACCTTAAACCCCTTTTTGGTCAGAGCAGCCGCGGCAGTACAGCCGGCAATGCCAGCGCCAATAATAAGCACATTTCGCTGTGTTTTCTTGATGGGCGACTGGTCAATATACCAATGGGTTGAGGCTATATCTTGAGTTTTAAATTGGCCTGTATAGCGGCCTTTTAAAGATTCTCTTTTATTGCCAAAGCCCTTGATTTTCTCAACTTCAAATCCTGCGTTACTAAGCCCTTTTCTGACCTTTGTCGCACAGGTAAAGGTCGCTAGAGTGGTGTCTTTGCTGGATAGGGATGCCACAGTGTTGAATATTTCGTCAGTCCACATATCGGGGTTTTTGGTGGGTGCAAAGCCATCTAAAAACCATGCATCTACCGATTTTTTTTGATAACTAGCTAAAAAAGATTGCGGGCTCTGCGCTATGCTTTTGAGCATCTGGCTGGCTTCACCCAACAGCAGCATAAGTTGAATGCGCCCCTCGGCTAGAGTGACTAAATGTACCCCTGGAGTTAAGACTGGGTACTGCTCGAGAAGTTGCTCAGAGAGATCTGAAAAAACAGACCAGCTACTATGTATCGCTTTGAGATCAGAGGCTGTAATCGGTCTTATTTCCGTAGAAATAAACTGTAACCTCCAGTTCACTGGGGCGGTTTTCAGCCAAAGGTCGCAGGCAGTTAAAAAATTAAGCCCAGTGCCAAAGCCAGTCTCGGCAATTACAAATTGATGGTGATCACTTTTTTCTTGGTCGGCTAGTTTTTCCCAACGCTGTTGCAGTTGATTTTGTTGTATAAAGAGGTATTCGGTTTCTTTTAATCCATTATCGACAAAGGGTTTTTCGTTGCGATAATAAACATCGTCAAATTCGTTGCAAAAGGGCGTGCCATCCTGCCATTCGATGGTGGCAGGCTTTAGCCTTACCCCATCGGTTTTAGTCATAGCGGGCAAGACCAAATTCAAGCAATATTTGCTGGCACCATTGGTCTATATATTGATCGGTAAGATTAAACTGATTCTCATCATCTAGCGCCAAACCCAAAAAGAAATTTTCATCTTCGGTCAGTGCTTTTGACTGTTCAAATTCATAACCCTTGTTGGGCCAGAGACCTATGGGGCTAGCGCCTAAATTGACCACTTTAGCCCAAAGATAGCCCAGAGCATCCTGAAACCATTGGGGATAGCCGACTTGATCGCCAAGCCCAAATATTGCCACTTTAGTATGGGATAAGTCTAAATTTTCCAACGCATCCCAATGGTTTTCCCAATCTTCCTGTAGTTCACCATAATCCCAGGTTGGTATGCCGAGTATAAGCTGATTGTACTGGGGCATAAGATGAATGCAGTCATTGGCAATATTGTGCACATCAATTGTTTGTGCAGGCATTTTTGCTTGAATACAGTCGCGAATTTTTTCGGCTGCCATTTCGGTGTAGCAGGTTGAACTGCCATAAAAAAGTCCGATCGAGTTTTGCATCTAGTGACTAGACTCCCCGTGATCAGAGCTACCGGCAAAGTCTAATTGACGCCATGCTTCATAGGTAACAATAGACACTGCATTGGAAAGGTTAAGGCTGCGGCTATCGGGCTGCATCGGCAGACGTATGACTTTATCCTCGCCTAGGCTTTGACGGATATCTACTGGCAGACCGCGGGTTTCTGGGCCAAACAATAGGCAGTCCCCGGGCTGATATTGCACTTTTGAAAAGCAATTTTTGCCTTTAGTGCTAAGACCATAAACAGCATTGGGTTTTATTTTTTCTAAATAAGACTCCCAGCTGTTATGAACTTGCAGTGATTGAAATTCAAGATAATCCAAGCCAGCTCGACGCAGTTTTTTATCATCCAAATCAAAACCAATAGGCTCAATAAGATGCAGTGTAAAACCGGTATTGGCGCAGAGGCGGATTATATTGCCAGTATTGGGCGGAATTTCAGGTTGATAAAGTACAATATCGAGCATAGGTAATATTTTATTCGCACAGTAGTTATTTATGGGACAATGCTATTATCGCATTAAATGATGATCTGATTACAGAGGCGATAAAGCTTTTTGAATCTAAATATAGAATGAGGCCGATTGGGTGATTGAGATACCGTTTCAACGATTGGGTGACGAAATACTGCAAGCCATTATCGAAGAGTTTATCCTTCGTGAGGGCACTGACTATGGTGCTCATGAGGCAGATTTTGACAGCAAGGTTGCGCAGGTGCATAAACAATTAGCCTCCGGTGATATTGTGATTACATTTGATCCAAAAACAGAGAATTGTACGTTGCTGACACGCCATCAGTTTCAGCGCCATAAGCGCACGCTAATGGAAGAAAGAAATTGTGCTCAACAAGAGCTGGATACTTATCAGGATTATGTCGACGATATGAGTGGGATTGATTAAATATGTCTGAATTATCAGCATTAAATTCAGCGTTAATTCCCTGGAAGCAGGCGATTGTTAATGCGCCGCAGATTTTAGTGGGGCTCAGCGGTGGTATGGATTCCATACTATTGCTTAAACTACTCAGCGAGCAAGTCGATACTAAGCTTATACAGGCGGTGCATATTAATCATGGATTATCTGATAATGCTGATCAGTGGCAACAGTTTACAGAAGACTATTGTCAGCAACTGGGTGTCGAATTTTATGCCGAAAAAGTTCAATTAGTTGTCTCTGGCGAAGGTGTAGAGGCAGCTGCACGTGATGCTCGCTACGCTGTGTTCGAAAGCCGTTTAAAACAGCATGGCCTATTGTTTTTAGCCCATCATGCAGATGATCAGGTAGAAACAGTTGTCTACCGTTTGCTGCGCGGTTCAGGGTCTAAAGGTTTAGCAGGTATGCCTGAGTCAAGAGCCCTAGGTTTGGGTCAGCTGATTCGACCACTACTGGCTTATTCAAAGGAGTCGATTTATCGTGAAGCGGTTAATAGAGGCTTAAAGTGGATTGAAGACGAGTCTAATTTAGATGATCGATTTGATCGCAACTATATTCGCAATCAAGTAATTCCAGTTATTGCTAAACGCTGGCCTCAATACCCTCAGGCCATTATGCATTCAGCTGGCCTCAGCGACCAAGCCAATCTGTTAACAAAAGAATTAGCATTAGAAGACTTAGCTCGCTTAGATGAATTAAAAGAGCGGGCAGGTTGGTCGATCTCAATGGATGGTTTGTCTGGTCTTTCAGTCTTGAGGCAGAAAAATCTCTTGCGCCATTGGTCAGAGATTAAAGAGTTACCTGCACCAAGTAGTAAGATTATTAATGAAATTTTATCTTCGGTGGTCGCTGCCCGCCAAGATGCTTCGCCCGAAGTTATTTGGCAGACCCAATATTGGGCGCGGTTTCAGAACCGGTTATATTTGCTGCGATACCAGAATAAAACGACTCAGCAAGACCAATCAATACATTGGAATATGCAAAATTCGCTAGTATTGACTGATGACAGTAGGGTAGATGCCCGGCGCGCGAAAGGCAGAGGGTTAGCAGTCAGCGCAGAGTCAGTTGAGATTCGTTATCGTCAAGGGGGTGAGCGTTGCAAGCCGCAGGGTCGAGGTCGATCATCTAGCTTAAAAAAATTGCTTTTAGAATATCAGTTGCCGCCATGGTTAAGGGATAGGGTGCCACTTTTTTATGTGCAGGATCAATTGGTAGCTGTAGGTGATTTGTGGGTTTGTGAGGGCTGGAGCGCAAAGCCAAAAGAAAGTGGTATGGAGATTCATTGGCAAATAGATTCTGTGTAGATGAGAGTGGCATACTGACCTGATTTGTGGCAATATACTCCCCCATCTTATGACGGATGGGTCAGAGGCTAAAATCATGTGTATTGATAGCCAAATCTCCTTCCAAAAAGACTATTAATACTCAATTTCTGATCTGTACAGGGTCGCTATGACGCGTTTTATTTTTGTAACTGGTGGTGTTGTTTCTTCATTGGGAAAAGGCATTGCAGCCGCATCTTTGGGAGCTGTTCTTGAAGCCCGTGGGTTAAATGTCACCATTTTAAAGTTAGACCCCTATCTCAATGTTGATCCTGGGACAATGAGCCCTTATCAGCACGGTGAAGTTTATGTAACCCAAGACGGTGCAGAAACTGATCTCGATTTAGGCCATTACGAGCGCTTCTTGCGCTCGAAAATGACTCAAAACAATAACTTTACCAGTGGTCAGGTGTACGAAACGATTTTACGTCGTGAACGACGCGGTGATTATTTGGGTGGCACTGTTCAGGTAATTCCTCATTTAACCGATGAGATTAAGCGTCGTGTTTATGCCGGTGCTGGTGATCATGATATCGCGGTGGTAGAGATTGGCGGTACGGTTGGTGATATTGAATCACAGCCATTTCTTGAAGCTGTGCGTCAGCTCAAAGTTGAACTAGGTCATCAGAGAGCGTTGCTTTTGCATCTAACCTTGGTGCCCTATATTGCCTCTGCTGGCGAAACTAAAACCAAGCCGACACAACACTCTGTTAAAGAAATGCGTTCAATCGGTCTGCAGCCAGATCTTTTGTTATGTCGATCTGAGGTTGAGCTTGAAGAAAGTCAGCGCAAAAAGATTTCTCTGTTTACCAATGTTGAAGAAAAAGCGGTCATCCCATTGATGGATGCGCCAACTATTTATCAAGTGCCGCGCATGCTTCATGAATATGGCCTCGATCAATACGTCTTAGATCGCTTTAACCTCAGTAATCCAGCAGCCGATTTATCGGAGTGGGATGCAGTGGTTGATAACCAGTTAAATTCCAAAGGCGAAGTGACTATCGCTATGGTCGGTAAGTATATGGAGCTGCTAGATGCCTATAAGTCGCTTTCCGAGGCATTGATTCATGCGGGTATCCATAATAAATCTAAGGTTAAAATACGCTATATCGATTCTGAAAAATTGGAATCAGATAACAGCCTTATAGACGGTGTTGATGCGATTCTTGTTCCCGGTGGTTTTGGTACTCGAGGAACAGAGGGTAAGATCTTTGCCGTTAAAACTGCTCGCGAAAATAATATTCCCTACTTGGGTATCTGCTTAGGTATGCAAGTTGCGGTGATCGAGTATGCGCGCAATGTGTGCGGCATGCAGGGTGCAAATAGTACAGAATTTGATCCGCAAACAGAATTCCCCGTGGTTGGTCTAATCACCGAGTGGGTTGATGAAGCAGGTAATAAAAAACAGCGTTCTGAAGATTCTGATTTGGGCGGCACTATGCGTTTAGGCTCTCAGATATGTCACCTGATACCGGGTTCTGTAGCGCATACAATTTATGGTAGTGAACAAATTGAAGAGCGCCATCGTCACCGCTTTGAGGTTAATAATAATCTATTGCCTCAGATTAAACAGGCAGGTCTTGTTGTCGGTGGCTTATCAGCAGATAAAACACTGGTAGAAACGGTCGAGTTGCCTGAGCATCCTTGGTTCTTCGCCAGTCAGTTCCACCCCGAATTTACCTCAACGCCAAGAAATGGTCATCCATTATTCCAAGGTTTTGTTGCAGCCGCTACGGCTTTTCAACAAAACAAAGAGAGCTAAGAAGTCATGACTGCCAAGCTAATTAATGTCGCATCAATCGATATCAGCAACGAAAAGCCAATGGTGCTTTTTGGCGGCATGAATGTGTTGGAATCTCGCGATATGGCGATGCAAGTAGCAGAAGCCTATGTCGAAGTGACACAAAAGCTCGGTATACCCTATGTATTTAAGGCCTCCTTTGATAAAGCCAATCGTTCATCGATCCATTCTTTTCGTGGTCCCGGTTTAGACGAAGGCTTAAAAATTCTTCAGGAAATTAAACAAACCTTTGGCGTACCACTGATTACTGATGTGCATGAAGTTGACCAAGCGGCACCCACAGCCGAAGTCTGTGATGTTATTCAGTTGCCGGCCTTTTTGGCAAGACAAACAGATCTTGTAGCGGCCATGGCTAAAACCAATGCGGTCATCAATATTAAAAAGCCGCAGTTTTTGAGTCCAAGCCAAATGGGCAATATCGTCGATAAATTTCGCGAATGCGGCAATGAAAAAGTCATGCTTTGCGAGCGCGGAACCTGCTATGGCTATGATAATTTAGTGGTTGATATGCTCGGTTTCCGCACTATGAAAACGGTCAGCGGTGGCTTGCCACTTATTTTTGATGTGACCCATGCGTTGCAGTGTAGAGACGCTCTAGGAGCCGCTTCTGGCGGTCGCCGCCAGCAAGTTGCTGAGCTGGGCAGAGCGGCAATTGCCCTGGGTATTGCCGGTTTGTTTCTAGAGGCGCATCCGAACCCTGATTCAGCAAAATGCGATGGCCCCAGTGCCTTACCTTTAACTAAGTTAGAGCCTTTTCTTGCGCAAATGAAAGCATTTGATGATTTGAATAAATCACAGCCAGATTTAGAAATACTATAGTGGAATAGAGTGGCCTTAAAGCCTTTGCTTAATTCCTTGTAAATGAACAACCCCAACATATGGAGTAATTTTTGAATGAGTAATATCGCTGATATTCGAGCCTATGAGATTTTGGACTCGCGAGGCAATCCAACAGTACAAGCTGACGTTATTTTGGCTAATGGAATTGTAGGAACTGCCTGTGCACCCTCAGGTGCATCAACTGGCTCAAGAGAGGCTCTTGAGCTTCGAGATGGCGATAAGACTCGCTACTTGGGTAAAGGTGTTTTAAAAGCGGTCAACAATATTAACACCACCATTAAAGATCTATTAGTTGGGGACGATGTCACCGATCAGCAGTCATTGGATCAGAAAATGATTGATGCCGATGGTACAGAAAACAAGTCAGTCCTGGGTGCTAATGCCACCTTGGCGGTATCACTGGCCGCTTCAAAAGCAGCCGCCCAGTTAAAGGGTATCCCACTATACGCCCATATTGCTGAGGTAAACGGCACCAAAGAATACAGCATGCCAGTGCCGATGATGAATATCCTTAACGGTGGTGAGCATGCAGATAACAACGTTGATATTCAAGAATTTATGGTTCAGCCAGTTTCTGCTAAGAGCTTTTCTGAAGCACTTCAAGTCGGCGCTGAAATCTTTCATGCGCTAAAAAAGGTACTTGGCGCTAAAGGATTAAATACGGCGGTTGGTGACGAGGGTGGCTTTGCCCCAAACCTTTCCTCCAATGCAGAAGCATTGGCAGTGATTAAAGAAGCGACTGAAGCGGCCGGCTACAAGCTGGGTGAAGATGTTACTTTGGCACTTGATTGTGCGGCTTCTGAATTCTATAAAGACGGTCAGTATGATTTGTCTGGCGAAGGCAAAGTCTATAGCTCAGAGGGCTTCAGTGACTTTTTGGCAGAGCTCTGTGAGCAATATCCTATTATCTCTATTGAAGACGGCTTGGATGAGTCTGATTGGGATGGCTGGAGATACCAGACGGAAATTTTAGGCGATAAGATACAGTTAGTAGGCGACGATTTATTTGTAACTAATACCAGTATTCTAAGCCGTGGGATTGAGATGGGTGTTGGTAACTCAATTCTGATTAAATTTAATCAAATCGGTACACTTTCTGAAACCTTAGCTGCGATCAATATGGCTAAAGAGGCAGGATACAGTGTTGTAATTTCTCACCGCTCCGGTGAAACAGAAGATACAACCATTGCTGATTTGGCTGTAGCGACTGCCGCGGGTCAGATTAAAACAGGTTCGTTGTGTCGTTCTGATCGTGTTGCTAAATATAATCGCCTACTAAGAATTGAGGCAGAACTTGGTAATGCTGTAGCGCCATACAAAGGAATCGCTGAATTTAAGTGATCCCTGCTGGTTAGCAATAGCTTTCATATATGGTTAGATTGACTGCATTATGCGATGGTTAATGGTTTTTTTGGTTGCTATTCTCGTGCTTCTACAGATGCGTCTGTGGTTCGGTGAGGGTAGCATCTCAAATAAAATTGCATTGGATAGGCAGTGGGAAACTCAGCAACAGATTAACCAAGAGCACAAGCTGCGCAATCGATTAATTGCGCAAGAAGTACAAAGCCTTAAGACCAATCTCGATTCTCTCGAAGAAAAAGCGCGCAAAGACCTCGGCATGATAAAAGATGGCGAGGTCTTCTATTTGGTGATTGATAAAAACAAACAGTCTGCAACTGACAGAGCTGAGCCCTAATCCGATGACTACTAATACGTCTAAAATATGGGGTATTGTTCCGGCGGCCGGGCAGGGCAAGCGTTTTTCAGAAGCAAAACCAAAACAATTTTTCCAACTCAACGGTCAACTGGTTGCCGAGCATAGTTTAAGCCGTCTTTTAGCAGTGTCTCAACTCGAGCAAATAATAGTCCCCAGTGATATAGATTGCAGTTGGTGGTCACAGGTCCCATGCATTAGCCAAACTAAAATTAAACAGGTGGTTGGTGGTGAACAGCGGGCTAATTCTGTGCTCAATGGTTTGTTAGCCCTAGATCAAGTAGCCTCAGATAACGATTGGGTATTGGTGCACGATATTGCTCGCCCCTGTATTACCGCTGAGGATATTAATCAGTTAATTTCAGTAGTAAAAGATCACCCAGTCGGGGGTATTTTGGTTGCTACTGTGGATGAAACACTTAAAAAAGTGGCTGTAGATAACCATATTACAGCGACGGTTGATCGCACTGAACATAAGCTAGCGCAAACGCCACAGATGTTTAGATATGGTCTTTTAAAGCAGGCCATCTGCGCCTGTCTGGAGCAAAATATTATGCCAACGGATGAGGCATTTGCCATCGAATCTGCCGGACATAAGGTACTGGCTGTGGAGGGTCGAAGAGATAATCTAAAAATAACGCGCGAAGAAGACTTAGCTATAGCCGCGGCAATTATGACAAGTCAGGAGACTCAATAATGCGTATTGGACATGGATATGATGTGCATGCCTTCGGAGAAGGTAATAGCTTAACAATAGGGGGTGTAGATATTCCCTATGATCACTCATTGGTAGCGCATTCGGATGGTGATGTATTGATTCATGCCCTTATCGACGCCATTGTTGGTGCGCTAGCTTTAGGAGATATAGGCCACCATTTTCCCGATACAGATGCAAAGTACAAAGGTTGTAGTAGTCGTGATCTTTTAGTGCAGATTAACCAGTTGATAGCGGTCAAAGGTTACCAGCTGGGTAATGCAGATATCACTCTGGTAGCTGAGGCACCAAAAATGGCGCCACACCTTCAGTCGATGATTGATAATTTAGCGCATGATATGCAATGTTCGGCCAACCAACTCAATATAAAAGCCACTACCACTGAGAAATTGGGTTTTACCGGTCGCGGCGAGGGCATAGCATGCTATGCAGTGGTTTTATTAGCCGCTAAAGAGGTTTAGGTATATCAGCAGCACGAGTTATAGCTTCGAAAACTTAAAAAAAATGCACGGCGAATCGTTGGCAACAGCCAGTTTTCGCAACTGCCCTGAAGATTTTGTCGTTGATGAAATTGTTGATTTTCAGCCTGCAAACGAGGGTGAGCATTTATTACTGCATATCAAAAAGCGCGACCAAAATACCAAGTGGGTTGCAGGACTTCTCGCCGAATTGGCAGGTATAGATCGAACAGATGTGGGTTTTTGCGGTATGAAAGACCGCTTCGCCGTCACTACGCAATGGTTTAGTCTGCATCTCCCCGGGCGTAATATTGATCCTAATCAATTAAAACATAGTGATTTTCAAATTATTTCCAGTGCCCGTCATAACAAGAAATTAAGACGAGGAATGCATGCGGGTAATCGATTTTCAATTGTTGTTCGTGATTTCTCCATTGAGCCCGAGGCTCTTGCACAGAGGCTCGCGCTAATTGAAAAAGCGGGGGTGCCCAATTATTTTGCCGAGCAACGATTTGGTTGGGATGCCAACAATCTAGTTAAAGCTAATGAGCTAATTGATCAGGGCAAACTAAAAGGTAATCGTCATGGTACAGGTATCTATTTATCCGCTGCTCGTTCATGGTTGTTTAATCTTCTATTAGACCGTTACCTAAGCCTTGGTGAGCTCGATTTTGCAGATACCGGCGCACTTTGGGGTAGGGGAAGGTCTGCCACCGAGGCCAGTTTTAGTCAGTATGAGCAAGAACTTCTAAGTCATTGGCCCAGTTGGTGTCATGCCCTAGAACATGCTGGGCTTAAGCAGCAGCGTCGAGCCTTTATATTGCGGCCAAATAATTTTTCGTATAAGCAGTTATCCAAGGACCAATTTGAATTTAATTTTGCATTGCCCAACGGTAGTTATGCCACCGCAGTATTGCGCGAGATTGCTGAATTATTTCGCCCCGAAATCACAGGCCTGTGATATATTAATGCAATATTTTTGATCGATAGTTATGCACAGATATTTTGTTAGGGGCAATGGGTGAATTCGATAGATTTTGCTGGGATAGGTATGACGTCCCAGCGTACAAGGGAGCGTTTAATTAAGCGCTTGAAAGAGCAGGGGATCAGCAACCAAAAAGTATTGGATGTTATTCGGTTGACCCCTAGGCATTTGTTTGTTGATGAGGCCCTAGCCCATCGCGCTTACGAAGACACCGCTCTACCTATCGGATTTTCACAAACCCTTTCACAGCCCTATATAGTTGCTAGAATGACTGAGATACTGCTCAGTGTGGGCCCATTGCGACGAGTTTTAGAAATTGGCACAGGTTCTGGCTATCAATCAACCGTGTTATCGCAACTAGTCGATACTGTTTTTTCGGTAGAGCGCATAGAACCGCTGCTTAAAAAGGCGCAAGAGCGATTCAAAACCTTTGGTTTAAATAATATTTATACCTCTCTGTCAGATGGCAGTTTTGGTTGGAATAACAATGCGCCCTTCGATGGCATAATTTCTACAGCAGCACCACAAACAATACCTGAACAACTACTGAGACAGTTGGCGCCCAATGGTATTTTGGTGATACCTGTTGGCGATGGGGTTTCACAAAGTTTAAGTGTTATAAAACGTGTTGGACATTCTAATGAGTTCGACGAAGATATCGTTGAAAAGGTAAAATTTGTTCCCTTATTAACGGGCGTCAGTCATTAAAATATAGGTAATTGGTTACTGAACTTATGAAATCCATACAGCATAGATTACTGTTATTTCTTCGCGGTGTTGCCATGGGTGCGGTAGATCTAGTACCGGGAATTTCTGCAGGTACAATTGCTTTTATCACTGGGATTTATGAAGAGTTAATTCATTCAATCAAATCATTTAACCTAGACGCTTTAAAGACGCTAAAAAATCAGGGGTTGGTCGCTGCATGGCGTCATATAAATGGCGAGTTCTTGCTAATTCTAATATCAGGCATTGTTTTTAGTTTATTTACCTTGGCAGGTGTGATGCGGTATTTTTTACAGGTATTCCCGCTGCAGTTGTGGTCATTTTTTATTGGTTTAATTATCGCTTCCGTGATCTACTTATTGCGACAGCACCCGCCAAAAAAACTGTATGAGTTTGGCTTATTAGGCGCAGGAACCATAGTTGCCTATAGCCTATCTATTTCCACGGCTGTATCTGTTGAGGGTAATTATCTCAGCCTATTTTTAGCCGGTAGTATTGCACTATGCGCCATGATTTTACCGGGAATATCGGGCTCATTTATCTTAGTCCTATTGGGTCTATACCCAGTATTTATCAACGCGCTTGTTAATGTAGAGTTAGATTTTTTACTCACATTTGCCGCCGGTGGTGTTATTGGTCTGATGTTGTTTAGTCGGCTTCTATCGTGGTTACTAGATCATTATAAACAGGCAGTGATAGCGACTATGTGTGGTTTCTTAATTGGCAGTCTGTCAATTTTATGGCCTTGGAAACAGGTGACATCCTCCATTGTGAGCGAATCGGGCAAGTTGGAAATCACTGGGTCAGCTAATCTTTCACCTCAGTCTTACTTAGACACCGTTGGTCAAGATCCCCATACGCTTGTGTGTGTATTGCTTTGTTTGTTGGGTCTGTTTCTTGTACTGACAATAGAAATTATCGGTGTTAAATTAAAAAATAAAGTGACCTAGGTGCTCTGATGTTACGACTCACATTGCCAATATTAATTCTGCTGCTTTCTTTTTTAAGTCAAGGTTGTACCTCTTACAACGCACCTATTGTTGATCTTGATCAGCCGCCCAGTCGATTGATTAAAACTCATTTGGTTGAGGAGGGTGAGACACTGTACTCAATTGCATGGCGTTATGATTTTAATACCCGTGAATTAGCTACAATAAACGGCTTGAGTGAGCCCTACCGAGTTCGCAAAGGTCAGTTACTTAATTTAGATAAAAGTGTTAAACCAAAATCATCAACCATATCTGCGGTATCTAAGGTGAAAAAAGCTGTCTCAAAAGTAGTTGATAGATCGCGCGCACCAGCAAAAAAATCGACTGTTAATGAGTCCCTAACCCAGTTAAATGGAAAAAAACTGCGTTGGCAACAACCTATCAATGGAAAAATAGTTGAAAGTTATAATCCCAATAATTTGCAAAAAGGTGTGGTAATCCAAGCAAATTCGGGGGCTTCTGTAAAACCAGCGGCTCATGGTGTGGTGGTATATGCTGGAGATGGTTTGCGTGATTATGGCAAACTGGTTATCATAAAACACTCGAACTATTTGTTAAGTGCCTATGGTCATAACCAGAAACTGTTGGTTAGTGAGGGTCAGGTAGTCGACGGTAGTAAGATTATCTCAAAATTAGGAACCAGTGGACGGCTCTATTTTGAAATACGCAAAGACGGTAAACCTATTAATCCTGTGGCTTATATAAAATGATTTATTGCCATTTGTATTACCGTTAGAGCAGTTTCAGAAGATCTAATTAGGAGTTAAAAATAGGGAAGTTTGGACGAGCGTGAGTTCGTCTTTGGAGTTATTGAATTGCAAAGGAGTTGCGAGTTATGAAAAAACTGTCTGTAGTTGATCAAAAATCTAATAATCATTCAAAATCATGCACGGTAGACGCCACTAGTCTCTATTTAAAGGAGATTGGTCGATCGCCCCTGTTATCTGCTGATGAGGAGGTATTTTTCGCTACCAAGCTTCAGCAGGGTGATGAAGCCGCTCATCATAGGATGATAGAAAGTAACCTGCGTTTAGTCGTCAAAATAGCACGCTGTTATCTTAATAGGGGTCTCGATTTTCTCGATCTAATTGAAGAGGGAAATTTTGGTCTTATGCGGGCTGTGGAAAAATTTGATCCGACGCGAGGGTTTCGATTTTCCACCTATGCCACCTGGTGGATCAGGCAAACTATCGAACGTGCTTTGATGAATCAGACACGCACGATTCGTCTGCCTGTTCATGTGGTTAAAGAGCTCAATATATCGGCGTATATCACGTAAATTAGTGCAAAAGCTGGATCATACGCCTACCTACGAAGAGATTGCTATCGAGGCTGACAAACCAGTCGACACGGTTAACAGAATTCTCGAATTAAACGATTCGGTGTGCTCGTTGGATATTCCAGTTGGCGATAATGAAAAATCTTTTGTAGATACAATCCCAGACTATAAATCGAATAGTCCCGAACGGGAAACTGGCGATGATAATTTGATGGATAAGCTAAACGGTTGGTTGGATGAACTGCCTGAAAAACAGCGCGAAGTGGTTGTGCGAAGGTTTGGTTTACTCAATCATCAGCAGGAAACCCTCGACCAAGTAGGACGCGAGGTAGGCTTAACTCGTGAGCGCGTAAGGCAGATACAAATAGATGCTTTGCGGCGCTTAAATAACCTGTTAAAAAAGAATGGATTATCCAGTGATATTATCTTTTCTGAACACGAAGAGCATCTTAATTAGTGTAAATATTTGGCGTATAAAAAAACCCGACATAGCGTCGGGTTTTTTTTGCAGAACATTAAAAGCTGGTTATTCAGCTAAGTAACGCTCACGTGATGCAATAACTTCAGCTCTAGCAGCGTCTGCATTATCCCAGCCTTCAACCTTAACCCACTTGCCAGGCTCGAGAGCCTTGTAGTTTTCAAAGTAGTGAGCAATTTGTTGAATAAGCAATTGATCTAAATCTTCAATTTCTTCAACATGATCGTAGATTCTGGTTAATTTGCTATGGGGAACAGCCAATAGTTTAGCGTCAATACCAGATTCATCGCTCATCTTAAGTACGCCAACAACACGGCTGCGGATAACTGATCCAGGCATTACTGGGTATGGAGCAACAACTAATACGTCTAAGGGATCACCATCTTCAGAAAGAGTCTGAGGCACATAACCATAGTTTGCTGGGTAGAACATTGGAGTAGCAACAAAGCGGTCAACGAAGATAGCGTCGCTGTCTTTGTCCACTTCGTATTTTATAGGGTCGTGATTAGCCGGTATCTCAATGATAACGTTAATGTCATTTGGCAGATCCTTGCCTGCCGGGATGTCGTTATAGCTCATTTTTTAGAAGTCCATTGATTGCGTTCAGAAAAGTCTGCGGATTATACCAGTCACTTAAAATTTGACTAGTCCATTATCTAGGTTTGTTTAAAATTGGCGTTAATTAAGCGAAAAAAACTGTTTTTCACGTTATTTTTCAATAAATCGATGATTAATGCATATATTGAATATAACCCAATGCTAAACTGGTCGATTGAATTATAAATTAATCCGAATCTATAGCATTGCAAAGTCCGTAACTACAGCCACATAGATTTAAAATAAAAAATTTTGCATCGAGGAAAATAATGAGTGCCAACGTAAAAATAGCATTGATCATCGCTTTTGCGACTATTGTTTGGTTAGGCAGTGGACTTGTTTCCAAAGGCAGTCAGGCCGAAGTAAAGCTCTCGGCTAGTGCAGTCACCAAAGTCACAGTAGAGCAATTTACGGCGCAAAAATTTATTCCTCAGTTAACCCTTAATAGCCACACAGCGGCCAACCGTGTTGTTGAATTAAAAGCTCAGGTGGCAGGCACTGTTCAAGCAGTCCCTGCAGAGCGCGGCTCATTGATTCAAAAGGATCACACTGTGTGTGCAATTAGTAAGCAAGATAGACCCCAGTATCTAGAGCAGGCTAAAGCAAAATTACAACAAGCTGAAATTGCCTATAAAGGGTCACTTCAGTTAAAAACAGCCGGTTATCAATCTGATTTAGCCATAGCTCAGGCCAAGGCCAATCTTGAAGCCGCAAAATTTGAACTCACTCGAAGTCAGCTTGATATCGATCGGTTGAATATTAAGGCACCATTCACAGCCATTGTTGAGGAGCGTCCTGTCGAGGTGGGTGACTATCTTTCCCCAGGACAGACCTGTGCAACCCTGGTTGAATTAAATCCACTTAATATTATTGCTCAGGCATCCGAGTCAGCTGTGGCAAAAATAAAGTTGGGTGATCAGGCAACAGCAACCTTTGAAGATTATCCGCCAGAGCAGGCAGTTGTGACTTATATTTCCTCTCAAGCTAATGCGACCACCCGAGGCTATTTGGTGGAGGCGGTTATCAATAATAAAGATTTAAATATACGGGCGGGAATTTCGGGCCAATTAACGTTGGATTTGCCGGCTGTAGAAGCGCATTTAATCCCAGCCAGTTTGATCTTATTAGATGCTCAGGGTGACATTATGGTGAGAGCAGTAGACCAAGCAAGTCGGGTACGGCAATTTACTTTGAATGTGGTTGGAGAAACCGACCAAGGTCTCTGGGTACAGGGTTTACCTTCACCGGTGAATTTAATTACTGTGGGTCAGAACTATGTTACCGAAGGGGAAATAATAGACAGTTTCCCTCAACAGACGCCCTAGGCACAGAGTGACAATATTATGAGCGCTCTTAAAGCAATCGTCAGCCGATCGAGAGCAACAATATCTTTAATGTTGTTGTTCTTGCTCGCAGGGATCATGTCTCGAGCTTCAATGCCAATTGAAGTTAACCCCAATGTAACCGTGCCCGCCGCTATCATTATGGTGCGTCATGAGGGAATTTCACCAGAAGATGGTAGTCGACTTCTAATTCGGCCGATTGAAAAAGAACTAAAAACGCTTGACGGTCTCGAAGAAATGATAGCCACTGCACGTGAAAGCGTGGTTTATCTATTTGTAAGGTTTGATATCAATCTCGATATCGATCAGGTGATTGCAGATGTAAGAGAGTCAGTAGATAGAGCCAAGGCCGAATTCCCAGAAGAAACCAAAGAGCCCATGGTCAATGTCATTAGTCCGAGCCCTGAGCCCGATGTGGTACTTACATTTTCTGGCGATAAGGTCGGCGAAAGAGACCTATTTAAAGCGGTAAAGTTCTACCAGCGAAAAATTGAAGGCTTATCTCAAGTGCTTGAAACCAACCTCAGCGGGCATCGCGATGAGGTGGTTGAAGTTATCTTAAACCCCTCAAAACTCGATCTGTATAAGATCACTGCAGGCGAATTAATACAGGTACTCAATGCCAATAACTTGTTGATTCCTGCGGGTGAAATGGATGCTGGCGAAGGGCGCTTTGGGATTAAAATTCCGGCACTTATCGAAACGGAACAAGATATACGAGACCTTCCAATACGCAGTGATAATTTGGGTGTTATTACCCTAAGTGACGTTGCAAATATTCAGAGAACCTTTAAGGATGCCACTGGATTTAGCACCCTAGATGGCAAGCCAACCATTGCCCTAGATGTGCGTAAACGATTAAAAGCAAACTCAATAGATACCATTGCGGCAGTGCGTGAAGTGGTAGATCTCTATCGCGATCAATTCTCCCAAGAGATACAGATTGATTATATGTTTGATAGCTCAGAATATGCCCAGTCGATGGTCAGTGAGCTAATGGGTAATATTCTTACCGCCATGATTTTAGTGGTAGCACTTGTGGTGGCCACCCTTGGTATTCGATCAGGGCTTCTAGTGGGTTTTGGTATTCCATTCTGCCTTCTTGGCTCGATGATTATTGTCAATATCATGGGCTTTAGTTTTAACTTTATGGTGATGTTTGGCCTATTGTTATCGCTGGGTATGTTGATTGACGGGGCAATCGTTGTGGTTGAGTTTGCCAATACTAAAATAGTCCAAGGGGCATCGGTAAAAGACGCTTATTTGCAGTCAATTCGACGTATGGCAGTCCCAGTAGCTGCCTCTACTGGGACCACGCTAGCAGCCTTTCTACCCATGTTGTTTTGGCCCGGTGTATCCGGTAATTTTATGATGTATTTGCCGGTAACGGTATTTTCAGTATTGGCGTGGTCACTCATTTATGCGTTAATTTTTGCCCCAACACTAGACGTTTCACTGGCTAAAATTGGTGCCGGTAATAAAGACATTGAGGCAACGCCATCCAAGCCTAAATCAACCGTTTTTGCCCCGCTGCTGAATAATTATTTAAAACTGCTTCATCTAGCTATAGCCAAACCACTGGTAACCACGGGACTATCCTTGCTCTTATTGGTCAGTATATTTTTTGGTTATGGAAAATTTGGCGCCGGCCTAGAATTCTTTACCGAGACTGAAAATAGATTTGGTATGGCGACCTTGCGCGCTCAGGGTAATTTATCCATTGAAGAGCAGCGCCAATTAACCGCTCAGGTAGAAACGCGATTCTCACATCTAGATGATATAAAGCATATTTATGCCTCGAGTAGCGCTGGGCAATTGATGGGGCAGAGAGATGCTAGTCGCGATCAGATCAGTAGCTATTTAATCGAGTTGCATCCGCGTGCTGAAAGAGATCGCAGTAGTGCAGAGGTCTTCGCTGAAATTAGAGCGTTGACCAAAGAAATTCCCGGTGTTTATGCAACCGCCGCCAGTGTTGAGGGCGGGCCGCCGGTAGGGAAGGATATACAGATACAGATCTCTTCAACCAAACGTTCAGCGATGTATCGCGAGGCAGCAAAAATTCGCAGCTGGATTGCATCCAATGTCGAAGGTCTAAGGGATATAGAGGATAGCCTACCGCTGGCGGGTATTCAGTGGGAAATGGCTGTAGATCGCTCACAAGCGGCTATGCTTGGGGTTAATGTCAGCGCTGTAGGGCAGATGGTCCAATTAGTAACCAATGGCATGATTATTGGCGAATTTAGACCAGATGATGCAGATGAAGAAGTAGAAATTAGGGTGCGCTTCCCAGAAGCGGATCGCAAATTAGAATCACTGGATAATCTTAGAGTCAATACTGTTGATGGTGGCGTGGCAATTTCGAGCTTTACCCAACGACAGGCAAAAGCGCGAGTCGATACCATTCAGCGTATCGATATGATGGAAACTGTGTTTGTATTGGCCAATACTGACGATGGTTATTTGGCCGATAATCAAGTGAAACAAATTAGTCAATGGCTTGAAACCCAATCGATAGACCCTGCGGTAAAAATCACATTCCGTGGCGCTAACGAAGAGCAGGCAGAATCTGCAGAATTTTTATCCACCGCTTTCACCTTGGCGATGGGGTTAATGTTGATTCTATTGGTTGCTCAGTTTAATAGTTTTTATCAATCCATACTCATCCTGTTTTCTGTGGTGATGTCCACAGCGGGGGTGCTTCTGGGGTTATTAGTTACCCAGACCGTATTCAGTACGATTTTAACTGGCGTAGGCATTGTTGCGCTCGCAGGTATCGTGGTCAATAACAATATTGTTCTGATTGATAGTTATAACCATCTACGCCGTACAAGTACAAATATAGCCATCAAAGACGCAGTTTTTGAAGCCGCTAAATCACGGTTTAGACCGGTCATGCTAACCACAGTGACGACCATCGCAGGGCTGTTGCCACTGGCTACTGGTTTTAGTGTCGATATGGTCAATCGAAAAATTGAAGTCGGTGGTATGGTGGCCTCTTGGTGGCAACCACTAGCCAGTGCCATTGTAAATGGACTAGTTGTTGCAACGGTTATGACCCTACTTTTGACACCCGCTATGTTGCTAGTGCCAGAAATGATTAAAAATTACATCAACCAATATAAAACAGTTCGTAAACAGCGTGAAAGCTAAATTATGAGTCATGGTATTTCTAAAAATTCACTGCGCCGAGAACTTCGCAAAAAAACCGAAGAGTTCCTAGGTAAGGGCGGTGAAATTAAGAAATGCCAACAGGGCGAAACCGGTGAGCCTGCGGATCAGCCAAGAGCGAAATCAGTCTTTGTTAGTCCTTCACCCTTAAAAAGTCGCACCTATGTCAATGATGTGGTGGCGAAGATTGATGAAAGAAAGCGTAAAAGCCCAGCCAAAAAGCCTGCAAAGGCTTCAAAAAGACCTAGGAAAAAAGTGATATACGATGACTTTGGTGAGCCCCTAAGAGAGGTCTGGGTCGATGAGTAGGATTTTACCCTAGGTAATATCTTCACCTCGCGCCTGTTTGTCGGCATGATAGCTTGAGCGCACCAATGGCCCACAGGCCGCCTGAGTAAATCCAATGCTCTCGGCATACTCCGTATATTCTTCAAACTCATCAGGGTGTACAAAGCGTTCAACCCGTAGGTGATTAGTAGATGGCTGAAGATACTGTCCAACTGTTAGCATATCAACATCGTGTTCACGTAAATCATCTAGTGTTCGCAGTAGCTCATCCTTAGTTTCCCCCAGGCCAACCATTAGGCCAGACTTAGTAGGAACCGTTGGATTCAGTGCTTTATAGTCTTTAAGTAGTTTAAGTGACCACTGGTAATTAGCGCCGGGGCGAGCTTCTCGATAAAGGCGCGGGATAGTTTCCATATTATGGTTAAACACATCCGGAGGTGTAGCTGTTAGAATTTCCAGTGCCGGTTCCATGCGGCCGCGAAAATCTGGCACCAGAACCTCGACCTTTAACGCTGGTGATAAGATTCTAGATTCACGAATACAGTCGGCAAAATGCTGAGCACCACCATCGCGTAAATCGTCGCGATCTACTGAGGTAATTACCACATAACTAAGACCCATTTCACTGATTGCCTTGGCTAAATTTAACGGCTCTTCGGGATCTAATGGATTGGGCTTGCCGTGTCCTACATCGCAAAATGGGCAGCGTCGGGTACAGATTTCACCCATAATCATAAAGGTGGCGGTACCGTGGCTAAAGCACTCATGCAAGTTAGGGCAGGCCGCCTCTTCGCATACAGTAGCCATTTTATGCTCGCGCAGAATACTTTTTATTTGGTTAACTCTGGGCGAGGCATTCAGGCGAATTCTCATCCATTCTGGCTTGCTTTGGTACTCTGTCGTGGGAATCACTTTGACAGGAATACGCTCCACCTTGTCAGCGCTGCGAAGTTTTTCGCCTTGCTGAAGTCGTTTGGTTCTCTTCGGTGGATCTACCAGATTTGATGTCATTGAAATTCCTTGGATTAATGCTAAGCCAATATGGATTGGCTGCCCAACTGATGAGTATTATAACCCAGAGCCAGCTGTAGCAGTTCAGCTAATTTATCAATTACCTGTTGTTTACTGGGAGATGGCTTAACTAGATCTGCCAATTGGGTCATTTGTACCCCAAGACCGCAGGGATTAATCCGATTCCACGGCGTCATATCCATATCAATATTAAAATTTAAGCCGTGATAGCTACTGCCTTTTCTAATGCGAAGACCCAGAGAGGCAATTTTATGCCCCTCAGAGGTATAAACCCCTGGTGCATCAGGTCGTGGGCTAGCCGCAATATCCCAGTGTTTAAGACAGTCTACTAGAGCCTGTTCCATCAGTGTGACCAAGTCGCGAACGCCAATATTTAAGCGTTTTAAATCAACCATTAGGTAAGCAGTAATTTGTCCGGGACCATGATAGGTTACCTGGCCGCCGCGATCCGTTTTAATAACAGGAATATCGCCCGGGCTCAGAACATGGTCAGCTTTTCCCGCCTGCCCTTGAGTGAAGACTGGATTGTGTTCGAGGAACCAGATCTCATCGCAACTATCTTTATTGCGTCGCTCGACAAAAGCTTTCATTGCATCGTAGGTATCAGAATAGTCTTGCACACCTAAATGACGAATGGTTAGAGATTGTTTTTGCTGTCCTGACGACATTCTTAGAGCACCATTTTGACTCTGGCGCTAGTTTTTAGGTCAGCGAAAATGGCGTCTAGCTGAGGTTTCCCTGTAGCAATAATAGTCACAGTGATCGACTGCCACTTGCCCTTACTGCTATTTTTTGCACTTAAATCAGACTCAGTTATGGTTGGCGCATGCCTATTCATTACATCAATAACATGCTGATTTAAGTCAGTGTGAGCCTCACCTAGTACCTTGATTGGGTACTTGCAGGGAAATTCTATTTCCGGTTTTTTTTCGTCAGACACAGTCACTAACTCAAGAGATCAATTGGGTGAAAAACAACAAAATCCAATCAAAGATTCTGGATAAAAACCCTGCTTCAGCAATATCTTTTTCTGCAATCAGAGGTACGCTAATCAATGATTTTCCATCTAGAGTAACCTCTAAACTTCCAAGAACTTGACCCGCTGTAATAGGGGCCTTAATTTCGTTATCCACAGTAATTTCAGCGGCTAAGTTTTTCTTTTCTCCACGGGGATAAGTCAACGTAACATCATCGGCAATCGTCAGATTTAAGAAGTCTTCTGCGCCATACCACAAAGCGGCGTTCTCTTTAATAATCTCACCCACAGTGTAGATTTGTTTAGTTTCAAAATGTCGGAATCCATAGGAGAATAATTTTTGTGATTCTCTCGCTCTAGATTCATCACTCTTAGCGCCAAGGACCGCCGAGATAAGTCTCATGCCACGGCGTTTAGATGAGGCGACTAAGCAGTAGCCGGCTTCCTCGGTGTGCCCAGTTTTGAGTCCATCAATACTACTATCGCGCCATAGCAGGCGATTGCGGTTGGGTTGATTAATATTGTTATGACTAAAATACTTTTCAGAGTAAATGCTGTAATACTGTGGGTGCTCATTGATTATTGCTTTGGCAAGCTGGGTTAAATCTCTGGCTGTTGTTACCATGCCCTCGGCAGGAAGCCCAGTTGAGTTGGCATAATAGGTATTGGTCATGCCCAAAAGTTCGGCTTGAAAGTTCATATTGTCGGCAAAGGCTGTTTCACCGCCATTGATATGTTCAGCAAGGGCAATTGCTGCGTCGTTGCCAGATTGAATGATGACACCGCGCATAAGGTCAATCACGGGCACCTTAGATCTAGGGCTTAAAAACATGGTTGAACCATCGGTTTTAGCGCCGCCCAACTCCCATGCGTTATCGCTAATAAGTACCAAATCATCCTCTTTAAGGCGATTTTCCTCAATCTCTTTTGAGGTGATATAGGTGGTCATCATTTTAGCCAGACTTGCCGGCGGCAATGTTTCATCGGCATTGTTTTCTGCAATAACATAGCCAGTGTCTGCATCGATAAGAATCCAAGCCTTAGCATTTATCTTAGGTGCGTCAGGCAGGAATTGTTTTGCTGCGGCATGATGAGCAAGACCAGAGAAAAGGATAATTAAAAACGAGTAGAGAAAGCTTTTTTTCAACATATTTAGGGACACCGAGCCAACCAATCTTTAAAGGAGCATATTCTAACACCAGTCGGCATCATGTTCCCATAAGGAATATGCATATGCAGGTATCAGAATACATAAAATGAGCTATTTGATTACAACCAAACAAATAGCCAATTGAAGATTTAGAGTGGCTAATAACCCAAGTAGTTCCCTAATTAGTGGGTCTCAAAGATCAGTCGCAATTTTTAACAATTTCACAGCGCTGTTCGCGAATCTCTAAACCTAACTGATAAACTGCCATGGCATATTTAATTCTGGGGTTGTAGCGACCAATTGCGTAAAAATTATACAAACCAAGCCAATACTCATCGCCATATTTCCCACTTAACATCATCGGAAAGGCCAGGCTGTCTTTGGCATAGTTTTGGGCAGGTATAAACCCTTGTTTTTCCATATCAGCAATAGTTTTTTTAGGTCGACGCATTTTGTTTAAACCGTCGATATTAACGCTTTCCTTAATATGAGCTCTAGTAGCCACTGGCTGATCTTTTTTCCATTTACCCTTTTTATACAAAAAATTAGCAACACTGCCAATGGCATCGGTTGGATTGTTCCAGATATCAACAAGATTATCGCCGTCAAAATCAACCGCATAATCACGATAGCTATCTGGCATAAATTGTCCCCAACCCATAGCGCCAGCATAGGATCCTTTGAGGCTAAGTGGGTCTTTATTCTGCTCACGAGCGAGCAAAAATAGATTTTCTAGCTGAATGGTAAAAAATTTCTTGCGCGATTCACGCTTTTCAATCGAATGATAATAATCAAAAGCAAGGGTGCTCAGCGCATCAATCACGCGGAAACTGCCGGTGTTGCGGCCATAGTTTGTTTCTACGCCCAAAATACTAACAATAATGGCGGGATCAACACCATAGTCTTTATAGGCGCGTTCGAGTGTGGCCTCATGTTGTTGCCAAAACTCAACCCCTCGCTTAATACGAAGATCTGATATAAATATTTTGCGATACTCATGCCAGGGCTTAACTTTTTCTGCGGGACGGCTCATGGCTTTAACAATTGATGTTTGGTGTTCAGCTGCAGATAGCCATTCTAGGACTTGCTCGCGTTCAAATTGATGTTGGCTAACCATTAGATTAACAAAATCAGCCACCTGCGGTTTTTCAGAATAGTCCGCCAAGCTGGGGGTTACCGCTGATAAGCATATCGAGAACAAAATACATTTAAGAGTTTTCATTTAACGCCAAGATCCGATTCGTTTAGGTTCTGAACTGATAGCCATAAGGATACCAAATCCAAAAAACAGAGTCACAATTGCTGAGCCACCATAGCTTACTAGGGGAAGGGGTACGCCAACTACCGGCAGTAGGCCCGATACCATAGACATATTTACAAACATATAAATAAAGAAAGTAAGACTGATACTTCCTGCCATTAAGCGCGCAAATTGAGACTGTGCGTTTATAGCAATAATCATGCAGTATCCTACCAGTAAAAGATAGATAGTACAGAGCCCAATAACGCCTAGAAGACCAAATTCTTCCGCCAATACCGCAATAATAAAATCGGTATGACTCTCGGGTAGAAAGTTTAGCTGAGATTGGGTGCCCTCAGTCCAACCCTTTCCTGAAAATCCACCAGAGCCGATGGCAGTGGTGGATTGAATAATATTCCAGCCAGCACCAAATTTGTCATCCTCCGGTGAGAGCAATGTCAGTACACGTTGTTTTTGGTAGTCCCTCATTACATAAAGCCATAGCAGAGGTGCTGCGGCTAAAACGCCAAAAAAGGCTCCAGCCAAATAGCGCTTTCGCAAACCCGCGAGAAATAAAACAAAAAAACCAGAGGTAAAGACCAAAATAGAAGTCCCTAAATCGGGCTGTCGAATAATTAAAAAGGCCGGTATTGCTACAATCAGCAGAGCCCCTGCCACATGTTTTAATTTAGGTGGAATAACACGCCGGCTAAGATAAGCCGACACCATCATCGGAACGGCAATTTTGGCTATTTCTGAGGGTTGGAATCGGGCAAAGCCAAGATTGAGCCACCGTGTAGCCCCCTTAGCTTCAACGCCAAAAAATAAAACAGCCGCCAAAGCAATCAATGCCGAGGCATAAAAAAGCGCCGCCCAGCGCTCCCAAAAACGCACAGGGAACTGCGCCACAATCAGCATGCCGGCGAAGCCAGTAAGCATAAAAGTGGCCTGACGCTTTACATAATACAAGCTTTGCTCGCTGGCGCTGTATAGAACAAATAGCCCAGTCATGCACAGCACCAACAGAATAATCAGCAGAGTGAAATCGATATGCAAAACATTTTGCCGTCTATCGCCACCCTTGGTGTCCAATTGTCTAACAAAATCATATTTATACATTGACTAGTTATCCTCAGTTGGAGCGGTTGAGTATTTGGCTAGTCTCGAAGCATCGTTATGCATCCTGCTTGGCGTATAGCTGGCTAAATAGGTATCGATAACTTTGCGTGCAATCGGTGCCGCTGTTCGACTGCCATGCTCGCCATTCTCAACGATTAAGCCCAAGGCTATTTGCGGGTTATCGGCCGGTGCAAAGGCAACAAAAAGGGCATGATCCCATTTACTCTTATCAATTTTAGAGGAATCATATTTGTCTTTTTCATGGATGCTAATAACCTGAGCGGTACCGGTTTTTCCCGCTAACTTGTAGCTAATACCTTGGCTAATACCGCGGGCAGTGCCCTTTTCTGAATGCACCACATCCACCATTGCCTGATGAATATAGTCCCAGTATTTATCGTCATATTGAATTGGGTCAGGTGCAAACTCTGGAGCAATATCTTCGCCATCAATCGACTTTAACAACTTGGGAATAACGGTTTTACCACGTGAAGCAATACGTGCAGACATCACTGCTAACTGTAACGGAGTTGTCAGCATAAACCCTTGGCCAATACTCATATTGATGGTGTCACCATTAAACCAATCCTGTCGGCGATTATCTTTTTTCCATGCTCTGGTGGGCATAATGCCGCGTTTTTCCCCCGGCAAATCAATTCCAGTTACATCGCCGAGACCAAATAGAGCGCTTTCTTTAGACAGTAAATCGATGCCGGTCTTAACGCCAGTGGTGTAAAAAAATACATCACAGGATTCAATGATCGCCTCCGCTAGGTCAACACCATAACCATGACCACCTTGGTCGGCATTGTGATCACGCCACGGACGCTTGATACCCTCCATAAAAAAGTAGCCCGGATCATAAATGGAATAATCCATATCATAAATTTTATGCTGTAAGCCAATTAGACCAAATAGAGGTTTGACCGTAGAGCCCGGCGGATATTGGCCGCGAAGGGCACGATTAAATAATGGGCGATCAGGTGAGTTAAGTAAGCCATCATATTGTTTCTGACTTATACCTGAGGTAAAAAGATTAGGGTCATAGCTGGGGGTGCTCACCATGCTAAGAATGCCGCCAGTTTTTACATCAATAGCGACCAGCGCGCCACGTTCGTCTTTTAAAGCATCTAGGGCAACCCGCTGTAATTGACTATCGATATGAACGGTCAAGTTACTACCAGAAACAGGATCTCTTTTGCCCAGAACGCGCATAACTCGGCCTCGAGCGTCGGTTTCTACCTGTTCGGTACCCACCTTGCCAAGCAAGGTTTCCTCATAATATTTTTCAAGACCAATTTTGCCGATAAAGTCGGTACCGCGATAACTTTCAGGGTCGATATTTTTAATTTCACGATCATTGATTCGACCGACATAGCCAAGGGTATGTGTTAGAAGCTCACGTTGCGGGTAAAATCGCATTAACTGCGCACTGACTTCTGTGCCCTTCAGTAAATGGCTGTTCACAGCAAGAATAGCTCGCTCCTGTTCGGTCAGATTGTATTTCAATGGAACCGGAGCAAAGCCTTTACTGCGTTTTTCGCGCCTCTTAAAGCGTGCAATATCCTTTTCAGAAATGGACAGCAGTGTATCTAATCGAGCAATTAACTGATCAGTATCCTTAGCACTTTCAGGAATAATATTGAGCGTAAATGCCGGCCGGTTGTCTGCCAGTAGTTGGCCATGCCGATCAAAAATAAGTCCCCGCGTAGGCGCTACTGATCGAATATGAATGCGATTTTTATTAGAGTTAGTTACATAGTCAAGGTGGCGATTAATTTGCAGATCAAAATAACGAAACAAGACAATTGACGTTAACCCCAGCACAATACATAGCGATAACATCACCCGCATAGAGAATACTCTCTGCTCTTGGCGCGGGTCGGATATAGCGTTATCTCGCAACATAGCCAGTTAGCCTAACTGCGGTGATAGGGATGGTTTTTATTAATAGTCCAAGCGCGATACAGCTGTTCCATTAATAAAACCCTAACCAGTGGATGGGGCAGGGTAAGATCAGATAAGGACCATTTCATATCAGCTCGGGCAAGGCAGTCTGCAGATAGCCCATCGGGTCCGCCAATAAGCAAGCAAACGTCCTGCCCATTCATTTGCCAATTTGAAAGCTGGGTTGCCAGTGACTCAGTCGACATAGATTTTCCCAGCACATCCAGTGCAATTACTCTATCCTGCTTGTTGATTAACTTTAGCAGAGCTTGTCCTTGGGCGTCTTTTGATTGATTTGCTGAGCCTTTGCCCTTGGGACTTAGGGGGATTTCAATAAGATCTAATTTAAGCTCAGCCGGCATTCGCTTGTGGTATTCCTCAAAGCCAGTTTCTACCCAGCTCGGCATGCGCGTTCCAACAGCTAGCAATTTGAGCTTCATAGGCCTATCAACAACCTCAGTGTTTATCTTGTCAAAATTTGGTAAAGCAAATGCTTAAGTCTCGTCAGTATCATTAGGCCTAACCGACCACAGGCGTTCAATATCATAAAATACTCGAGTAGCGGGTAGCATGATATGAACAATCACATCGCCAAAATCGACTAAGATCCATTCCGCTTTATCATCGCCTTCAATGCCAATCATTTCATGCCCGGACTCTTTAGCGTCAACCACCACGCTATTGGCCAGTGCTTTAACTTGGCGGTTAGAGTTACCAGAGGCAACCACCATAGTGTCGGTAATGCCCGTCAAATCACGCACATCAATAGTCATAATTTCGGTGGCTTTAACCTCTTCGAGGGCGTTAATAATAATGTCTTTTAAGGCTTGCGTCATGGCAATTAATTACTCATATAAAGAATGTTGTTTAATATAGTTAACCACAGGTTCAGGCGTCATATGGTCGATATTTTTAGCGTATTTTATACTATCTCTAATAGCCGTCGATGAAATATCTAAGAGGGGTATTTTACACAGATGTATGCATCCATGGGATTGCTTTTTTATCTGTGTTAAATCGTCGCAAAGATAGTTCTCGATCCAAGTCGCTAAAGCCCCTTCACTCGGGATTTGACAGTTGGGTCTTAAACACACCACAAGATGGCAATAGTCCAGTAATTCGGTCCAGCGGTGCCAGCTATCTATGGATGTTAAAGCATCCATGCCAATACAGAAAAACAGCGGTTTTGTAGCGCCAATCTCCTGTCTTACAATTTCAACAGTATCAATGCTATAGCTAGTGCACGCCCTTTTTAATTCTAGATCATCTGCGACTAGGGCTGGGTTATCGGCAATTGCCAAATTGAGCATAGCCAAACGTTGCTCGGCGCTAACAGAGGGTGCTTCACGATGAGGAGGTATGGCGCAAGGGATCATGCGCACAGACTGAATATGTAAATAATCAGCCAAACTATTGGCTAGATTAAGATGTCCAAAATGGATTGGGTTAAAGGTGCCGCCAAACAGAGCAACCGACATATTACTGGCGGATCTGCCCATCGCCAAACACCACCCATTTTTGACTAGTAAGGCCCTCGAGCCCAACGGGTCCTCGAGCATGGATCTTATCGGTTGAAATACCAATTTCAGCGCCCAAACCATATTCAAAGCCATCGGCAAAACGAGTTGAGGCATTAATCATTACCGAGCTTGAATCGACTTCCGCAATAAACCGCTGACCGCTTGCACTATCTTCAGTAATAATCGATTCAGTATGTTGCGAACTATAGGTATTAATATGCTCAATCGCCTCATCAATACCAGCAACCACCTTAATCGCCACAATCGGTGCCAGATATTCTTCGCTCCAATCACTTTCGCTGGCCGCAGAAATGGACGGTAAGATGTTGCAGCTATTAGCGCAGCCGCGCATTTCTACCGATTTCTCAGCATATATATCAGCAATCACAGGTAAAACTTTTGCCGCCACCGATTCAGCCACCAAAAGCGATTCCATCGCGTTACAAACGCCATAGCGATGAGTTTTAGCATTCACTGCAATCGTCACCGCCTTATCCAAGTCTGCGTCATCATCAATATATACATGACAGTTACCATCGAGATGCTTGATGACAGGTACCCGCGCATCAGCACTGATTCGCTCAATCAAACCCTTGCCGCCGCGGGGAACAATTACATCCACAAAATTAGTCATAGTGATTAGTTCGCCCACTGCCGCGCGATCGGTAGTGTTAATGACCTGCACCGCATTCTCGGGTAAACCCGCATCAGCAAGGCCCAATTTAATACACTGAGCAATCGCCTGATTAGATTCAATCGCCTCGCTGCCACCGCGCAAAATAGTCGCATTGCCAGATTTAAGGCAAAGACTAGCGGCATCAATGGTGACATTGGGTCGGGATTCATAAATGATGCCAATAACCCCTAGAGGGACTCGCATTTTGGCTAGCTTAATGCCGCTTGGGCGAGTGCCCAAATCAGTCAGTTCGCCGATGGGATCAGATAGCTCGGCTACCTGCTGTAAGCCCTCAATCATAGCGTCAACACGCTCATTATTGAGCTCAAGGCGATCGAGAAGGGCATCATTAAGACCATTATTGCGACCCTTATCCATATCCAACTTATTAGCCGCCAAAACAGCATTGCGGTTAGCATCAAGCTGTTTAGCAATAGCCATAAGGGCATTATTTTTGCTGTCGCTGTTGGCACGCGCAAGAACACGAGAGGCTTCACGGGCAGCAGTGCCCAAAGACTGCATATAAGTTTTAATCGTCATAAAATCCCACTAACAACCAATAGAGTTATAAATAAAAGCCCCATTATACGAATCTCAAAATATAATTCCTTACATTTGATAACAATTCAGCGTTAAGCCAAAGCGGCTGGGGAAAAACTGTTAGTGGGATAGCGCTAAACGCTTTTCCAGAATGCTGACCAAGGCATCAATATGCACCGGGTCATCATTTAAACAGGGAATATAATGGAACTGCTCACCGCCACTGTCGATAAAACTCTCGCGGGCTTCCATATTAATTTCCTCAATGGTTTCCAAGCAATCCGAAGAAAACCCTGGGCAGATAACCGCCACATGCTTAACCCCATCCTCAGGTAGTTGTTCCAAGGTTTTATCAGTGTAGGGTTGTAGCCATGGCTCGCGACCAAAGCGCGACTGAAAAGTGGTCATTACTTGGTTTTCATCAAAGCCCATTTTCTCGCGCACCAGTCTTGTGGTTTGATGACAAAAACAATGATAGGGATCACCATTTTTAAGATAGCGCTCTGGTGTACCATGATAAGAAAAAACCAATTTATCCGGCTGACCATGCGCATCAATATGGCGTTTTATGGTTGTGCAAAGTGCTTGCACATAGCCCTCAGACTTATGGTAGCCATTAATAAATTGCAACTCAGGAACCCAGCGCAACTGGGTAAATGTTTTCGCTATAGCATCAAAAGTAGAGCCCGTAGTCGCGCCAGCGTACTGCGGATAAAGTGGCAGAACAATAATATCGCGTACATTTTGATCGGTTAACTGCTTAATTGCCGATGCCATCGAAGGATTGCCATAGCGCATTCCCAACACCACCGGAATATCACCGTATTTTTCGCCAAGACGCTGCTTAACCGCCTTAACTTGCTCTTGGCTATACAGCATTAATGGCGAACCGGCCTCAGTCCAAACCGATTGATACAGCTTCGCCGAACGGCGCGGACGAATACGCAAAATAATCAGGTTTAAAATCATCCACCATAGTAGACGCGGTATCTCAACCACTCGCGGATCGCTTAAAAATTCTTTTAGGTAGCGCCGCAGCTCAGCGGGTCGAGGCGCATCTGGGGTTCCCAGATTACACAATAAAATACCCTGACGCGGAGAAGCGCCGTCATGGTCATAGTCAGTTTGACCCACATATTTCATTTATTGCTCCTAAAATTAAGCGATTTAGCTGCCGATAATCATAACCATAAAGCACAGATGAATGATCGACAACCATTGATGTGCCGATTATACGCCCCGTCGTCTATTTAGGACTGTTAGTTTAAAAAAACCAATGGTCTCAAAATGTACTTGAATAGATCCGAATAGTATTAGATACTGTATAAATAAACAGTACCTCAATAATAGCATTTCGAGATCCTTATGAGTCTTTCATTTTTAGGCCGCAGCCATGCCCTTGCATGGATCAAAACACATTGCCTGCAAATACCGCTTTTTAGCGAAGCCGTATCCGCCGGTTTTCCCTCACCCGCCCAAGATTATGTTGAAAAAGCTCTTGATTTAAACGAGCTTTGTATCAAGCGACCAGCCGCCACCTTCTTTGTGCGCGTCGAAGGTGATTCAATGATTCAAGCTGGTATTTATGCCGGCGATATTTTAGTAGTTGATCGTTCGGTCACTGCAGAACATGGCGATACCGTGATAGTAGCGATTCATGGTGAGATGACGGTTAAAGAACTAGAGTTACGTCCCACAGTGCGTCTCGTACCGCGCAATCCAGCTTACTCGGCCATTGAAATACCCGAGGGCACAGCACTGGATATTTTCGGTGTAGTCACCAATGTGATTCGCAATATACGCCATAAATAGTCATCCGCAATGTCTCCCGTTTTTGCCCTAGTCGACTGCAACAATTTCTACGCCAGTTGCGAAAAACTATTCCGCCCCGATCTCGCTGATACACCCGTAGTGGTGTTGTCCAATAACGACGGCTGTGTGGTCGCGCGCTCCAAAGAAGCCAAAGCCCTAGGTATAAAAATGGGTATTCCGATTTTCAAAATTCAGGCGCAAATTAGGCAACATGGTATTCAAGTTTTTTCCTCAAACTACAGCCTATATGCCGATATAAGTGATCGCGTGATGCGAACCCTAGAAGATATGGCACCCAGAGTCGAAATCTATTCCATCGATGAAGCCTTTTTAGACCTTACTGGTATTCAGCCGGTGGTATCACTGCATGATTTTGGTCAGCAGGTAAAGCGCACCATTGACCGTTGGATAGGAATTACCGTCTGCGTCGGTATAGCCCCCAGTAAAACCCTCGCCAAGCTCGCCAATCATGCCGCCAAAAAATATTCAGCGACCCAAGGTGTAGTCGATTTAACCGATCGTAAAAGGCAGCGCAAACTATTAGCCATCACGCCTGTAGAAGATATCTGGGGTGTTGGCCGAAAATTATCAGCACGTTTGCAAGCTATGG
>MDTB01005266.1_pt1 | contig 38370 bp, 43 predicted proteins | sample 811161 | NCBI WGS metagenome assembly MDTB01 (sample SAMN05326650, study PRJNA326480) | marine metagenome | isolation source: seawater | place: Mediterranean Sea | collected 2009 | reverse complement strand
GGAGAAATAATTGTATATCCAGCCTCAGTTATTTCTTTTGTTAAACGATGAATATCATTTGTTGGAAAAACAATTGCAAAGTCACCTGTTCGCGTATCTGGTGTTTGAAGTGGATCACCTGGAAGATCTTTGTCATTATATAATTGGTAAATACCTAAGTTTCCTTGAACTGACTCACCAGCCATCAACACGGTAGCTCTTAGTTCTTTTCCCTCAGTACCCATAATCGCATTGATCCCCTCACCCTTCCAATAATTATCAAACATGGGTTTAAGACCAAGAATATCTTTATAAAGCTTAAGGGATTCATCTATGTCTCGCACAAAAATAGTCGCACGAGCAAGAGGAGCAAGATTGAAACCTTCTTGGAATAATTCTCTAGGTTTTGGGGGTATCACTCTTTCCATTAATGGCGTAACACTCGAAGCTTCTTGAGATGTTACGCCATAAGGAAAAAGCGTTATAAAAATTATTAATAAGTTTATGTAAAGTCGATAAGACAATTCATTAACTATTAATAATTAATTGAGAGAGTCACTCCAGTAGTTAGTCTCTCTCCGAGATAAGCATTATAAGCAATGTTTGGTTGTTGAACAGAAACGTTCTGAACATATTTTGCATCAAACAAGTTACGAACCCACCACTGGATCTCGTAGTTGTCTCCAAGAAGTCCTAAACTTGAATTAACAACTGTTCTATCACCAATTGTTGCCTGGTTAATAGCTTCAGCATACATTTTAGATTGATGACCAACGTCTGCACGAAGATAATAACCTAAGTCTGTATCACCTGGAAGCTCTCCAGTTATTTGGCCACCGAGAGAAGCTTGGAACTTAGACTGACGTTCCATTTGGTTTCCACCAACATCACCGTTTGTATTACAAACTACGTTGTCACAAACTGTTGGAACACGACCCCATCTTAAGTCAAATGTACCGTCTTTATATTTCGCGTCTCCGTAGTAGACAGTTCCATACAAGCTTATGTTATCAGTTAAAGCCAGTGCTGTATCAAGCTCAAAACCTTTCGAAGTAATATCACCAACGTTCCTAACAAGTGAACGAGAAAGAGGTGCTGGGTTACCTTCGTCTTGTGCAAGTATATGAGCATCTGACCATTCAATAAGGAATAATGCTGCATTTAATTGTAACCTGCCATCTGCAAAAGTATTTTTACTACCAATTTCATATGTCCAGTTCGTATCGTTATCGTAGGTATTATTTTTCGCTAGAGTAGCAAATGCATTAAATCCACCTGCTTTTACACCTTTAGCCGCTGAAGCATATAATAAACTTTCATCAGAAAGATCATATTCAAGAGAAATTCTTGGAGTAAAACTTGAGTATGTGTCTTGAAGGAATGCACCTGCGAAAGCATTAAGTCCACCCGCTCCTCCACCTGAGGCTTGGTTATCTTCCTTAAGTTTCAGTGAACTGTAACGAGCTTCAATACCTAAGCGCGCTCTATCATCCATAAAACGAATTGTTACTTCACCGAATGGTGAAACAGCTTTTTGTTTTGAGGCTAAATTGCCAATTTCTACTTTAAAGATAAACGGACTAGTCAAAACATCAAACGGAGCTGTAGGAATTGCATTTAGAAGAGGTACAGCGCCAAAGTTTTGCGTAATGAAATCATCACTGCTGAAGAAATAAACACCAGCTGAAACATCTATATTTCCATCACCTTGATAATCAACTCTAGCTTCATGTGATTCTGCTGTAAAACTACCAATTGGACCACTTTCAAAGATACACCATATTGGAGCAATAAAGGAACATCCTGCAGTTCCAGGAGGAGTACTGTCTTTAAAACCAAAAACTTTTTGGTCTGCTTCAATATGACCAAAGATATATTCAAAAGAAATATTATCATTGATGTCATATTTTACTGACGCTCTAAAAATATCTGACTCCATTTGCTGTGCATAACCGCGAGGATCAATTGGAATTGAACGCACTGGGATCTCACCGCAGAAAAGACGAGACCAATTTCCTCCACCACCAAATCCAGGGGTTCCAGGAGGACGGACGACTGCATTATCAGCTCCACAATTTAAAAGATTACTTTCAGCATCAAGCTCTCCAAACCAATTTTGAGCTTGGTGTTCTTTGTCTACGTCATAGTTTCTATATGATGCGTCGATTGTTAATGATTCAGTAGGAGTAAATTGAAAAGAAACACCATAAGTCTTTTTGTCAAAACCGCCAAGACGATCATCTGTTCCTGGACCATCAAAGTCGATGTCAGAAAATGGGTGACTATTTTTCCAACTTCCATCAAATTTAGATTGATCGTAAAAAGCACGAACCTTTAATTTTTCTGGAACAATTGCACCACCAGCAGCTATATAGCCATCATATCGAGAGAAGTTACCAGCTGTGAAGCTTGCATCAATTTCCCATTCTTCCGTAGGTTTTCTAGAAACATAGTTAATTGCCCCCATGAAAGCGTTACGACCATAACGAGCACTTTGAGGACCTTTAACTACCTCGATACGCTCCATGTCAGCAAAACCCATATCAGTAATATAACTTCTGGGTAAATATACGCCATCAAGGAAAAACGAGACATTTTGCTGTGCACGACCAGTTGCAGCTACTTGTGTAGCACCTCTAATAACTGGAGCCGTTGATCCATAACCACCGAAATTTTCAAAGTTAAAACCTGGAGTAAACAGCGATATATCTGTCATTTCTTGAAGATTTTTTCTAGCTAAATCTGATGCGGAAAAAGCTGTTATAGATATAGGAATATCCTGAATATTCTCATCTCTTTTACGAGCTGTAACAACGATTTCTTCAAGAGAAATCGCCTGAGCATTAGCTTGATAGTCTTCAATGACTAACAAAAAAGCCATCGCAGGTAATGCTGATTTTAATAAATTTAATGATCTAATTAACATCTTTTCCCCTCTTTATTAGATAATTTTGTTTATAATCATATACTTATAGTATTAAACTAAGTCTTAATAACAATAGAAAAGCTGGAAGGAAACACTCTATATTTCCCCAAAAAATGAACTTTATATCAAAACAAGAATAAATCAAATGTTATATTATTTAGAGTAAATCTCTAGACAAAACAGACTTATTAGTGAGGTCATTTGATGAAGTATTATGCAAGATCCTTGATTAAATACTGCCATAGTTCATTAGGAAGTTCTTCATGAGGAAAAGCTCCTGAATTTACAATAGATCTCATAAAAGAGTTGGGTAATAGTTTGTGGGCTACTTTGTGAAACTTACCATAATTTCCTCTTGTTCCATGGTATAAGTAGACTTTATTCTCAACATGAGGCAATACACTGAGATAATCATATAGGCTGACACCTCTCGCCAGAGGGTTTATCCAGTTTCCAGCCAATCGTCTGCTAATATTCATTTCTGCTGCAACTGCTCTATCGTAAACACCGAATACATCCCTTGCATATTCAGCCTTTCTATCAATTGGAAAATCATTTTCATCAAAATATCCATCATTTATTGCTTTGATAGATTGATCTTCAATATTGGCTACAGATGTGCTCCCATTGAAGGCTGAACCTACTGTATAGACGGAATCAACACGATTTGGCCAAAGTGATGCGCAAACCAAAGCAACACATCCACCAATGGAACTTCCTAAGATGGAGACAGGTTTTGATAAACCTAGATGTTCTACAACCGACATTATCATTGCAGCTATTTCTTCTTGAGTAACAATATATGGAGGTGGGGAAAAAGTTCTAGATTTACCATGTCCCGGTAAATCTATAGCTATAACATGGCGAGACTTGATAAAATTAGGTATTAATCTCCTCCATTCCTCTATCCTACCCCCAAGCTTATGAAGAACTATAAGTGGGGGAAGATTTTCATCTCCATAAAAATCTATATTTAGTTCAATACCCGTAACTTTGATTTTTGAATTTTTGTAAGATTCAAGACCCCGGAGCACCTTATAATCTTCTAGAGAAACATTACTTGCTAGAGCATTACTTATTGGAAATGTTAAAAAACCAAAAGTAAGATTTCTTCGACTTAACATAAAAATACCTTAATATATAATAAACAATTATATAACATATTATATCAGTGTAGTCATTTTATAAATATTTGGACAATTGAATGTCTGTAAGAATTTTTTCAGGAAATATCAATATTAATGAAGCAAATGGAAATGTATCCCCCTATGAGAAGTTTATAATTACATTCAATCCAGATGGCACAAAACTTCTTAAGACACTTAGTATTTCGCCCAATGGTGATTTAATAAGGGACGTAAACCAATACTTTTCAAAACAGTGGTTTGATATAGAAGGTGTTGCACGATTATTTTATAAAAATGAATATTTGGGTACAATAATAAGGCGTATAATTGATGGCCGTCTATATTCAACGATATGGAAAGGCAAAACAAAATCTGATTATACAGAATTTAAAATATCAAAAAATATTCATCTTGGATTCCACTCATTAACAAATGATTCATGGAAAATGAACTTCCTAGATACATCACATAAAAATGAACAAGAAATTAATATTCATACAATTTCTCATACCTGGAATGGCAGTACGATTACTCATGGAAAAGAATTAAAAAGTTCTGCAACTTATGAAGGTTGGGAAAATCTTCAATTAACTGCTGGCAAATTTGAGTGTCAGAGATTTTTGTGGAAAACTCCAAGTAATAAATTACTTAAAATCTGGAGAATGGGTGAAGCACGAGTATTGGCTAAAATGGAGGTTGTAGTTGGAAAAAATAAAGGAGCAATTTACGAATTAAGTAACTATAAAGAAGAATTGATTGGCTAAGATTTTAATTTCCAATCTCTTTTGCATCTCTTAGAACAAAAAAAGATATTATCCCAATCTCTTTTCCATTTTTTTCTCCAATTAAATGGCCTTAAACAAAATTTACAATTCTTTTTTGCTAATTCAGACTTCTTCATTATCAGCTAACCTTTTTAAAAAAGTATTAGAATCTTTTTTAATATTTTTTATTTTGTCTTTATTCATTTTGTCTAAGGTTGAATATATCATTCTCATCCTATGATTACCTTTTAGAGAGCTTTTATTTTGAATTAGAAAATTCCAAAATAAAAAATTATAAGGACATGCCCTCTTTCCTTCTTTTACTTTATAATCATAATAACAATTATCACAATAATTAGACATCTTATTTATATAAGAGCCACTAGCTGCATAAGGTTTTGAGCTTAAAAAACCTCCATCAGCAAATAATATCATTCCAGATACATTTGGTAATTCAACCCACTGATGCGCATCCGCATAAACTATGTGATACCATTCATTGACATCATCAGGGTTAATGCCTGTTAATAGAAAAAAATTTCCAACTACCATTAATCGTTGGATATGATGCGCATAAGCATTTTCTTTTGTTTCTTTTATACAATTATACAAGCAATTCATTTTTGTATTATTATCCCAAAAGAAATTGGGAATTTTTCTTTTAGCATTTAGAAAATTTAAATCTTCGTAATTTGGCATTTTAAGCCAGTAAATACCCCTTATAAATTCCCTCCAACCAAGTATTTGTCTTATAAACCCTTCTACCGAATTAAGAGGTGCTGAGTTATTATAGTATTCTTCTTCAACTAATCTAATACATTCAAGTGGAGTTAAAAGACCCAAATTCAAATAGAAACTGACATGACTATGAAATAAAAAAGGTTCACCCTCTAACATCGCATCTTGGTAGTTACCAAAGTTATACAACCTTTCTTTTATAAACTTCTTTAAAACTTCTAAAGCCTGTTTTCTAGTAACTGCAAAATTAAATGGATAAAGATCACCAAAATGATTAGAGAATCTATCGTTAACTAATTTTAAAACCTCTTCTGTAATTTGGTCATTTTTAAATTTATGTAATTTTGGCAACTTAATAGATTGTTTAATGGATTTTCGATTTTCTGAATCAAAATTCCATTTTCCACCAACAGGCTTATTATCATTCATAAGAATTTTGAATTTTTTTCTTAGGTCTCTGTAGAAAAATTCCATTCTTAATTCTTTTTTACTTGATGACCATTCGTTAAACTCATCCTCGCTAACGAGGAATCTATTATCAGGTATAATATTTACTGGTAAATTAAGTATCTTAGACCAAGATAGACATTTCTTATAGAAATTATAATTTGAAGGCTTTGTTATATTTATTGATTTAATTTTATACTTTTTTGAAATCAATTTAATTTCTTTAGTATAGGAGTGAGTATTTTTTTTATCTTCAATTTTTTTATAAATGACATTAAAATTATTTTTTTCTAATTGCTCTTTAAAATGCCGCATTGATGAAATAATAAGAGCGATCTTTTTTTTATGATGCTTTATATCCGTGAAATCATAATTATTTTCACATATGAGAATATAATCAGTCTTTTTATTTATCTTATCCAAAGAAGAAATATTTAGAGATAATTGATCATAAAATATAATAGATAAATTCATAATTAACTATTTATCTTCAATTCCTATGGAGTCTAATTTTCCTGGATTTAAAATTATGTTCGGATCTAAAGTATTTTTAATTAATGATAAAAAATTTATATAATTATCATCTAATGAGTCTCTAAAATTATAAAAATTACCTATTTGCACATGAACGGCACCATGTGTAAAAAAGAATTCTCTTAGTCTATTTCTTAATTCAACCACATAACTTCTAGTTGAAGGGTTTTCAGGAAATGTAGAGAATTTTTCTCGTTCATAATGACTTAGATTATTTAGATGTTTTATACTTAATTTATCATTCCAATAAAAACACGGTTCACACAAAAAATAATATTGGCTAAAGTTTGTAATAAAAGAATGCATTACATTAAACTTTTCCATATTTTGTTTCTCTTTTTCAAAAAATAATTGAACTTTTTGGGCAATATCTTTTGATTCCTCTATAGGAAAGAGCCCGCTCGTAGCAACCCACCTTTCACCGTTAGGTCCTAAGAATTTACGTATAGAAAAACCAACTAGATCACGAGCCCTTGGAAGAATTGATGGAATTTCTCTACTTTTTTTTTGACAGACTTCTCTAGCCTGTTGCATTGAAATTTCCGCATGCTCATCATTAATTCCATCAACCTTTAAATGAAGTGTCCAGTTACATTCGTTAAGAAAAGAGATTCCTGTTTTTAAAAGACTCACTGTATTGGATAATTTTTTGAAAAGACTTTCATTCTCTTTAAGTGACTCTAAAACTGTTTTTATTCCATCACCAAGACCTACTTTAGAAATATTTCTTGTTTCGTAAGGATCTAAGCCAGTTCTTCTTACAATAAAGTCAAATTGGGAGAGCTCAATCATTGTTTGAGCTAAATCATCATAAGACTGAAAATCAAATGAAGCATATGCCTTCCCTTTTTGCCTAGGTTTTAAATGGAGTGCTGCTGAGAGTTTAATGCCATATATTCCATTATCTCCTATAAATAATCCTGAAGTGTCAGGGCCATAATTACGGTAGAATGGTTTTAATTTATTTTTTAATGCCCAAGAGCCAGTTCTTATTAGAGTATTGTTCGGAAGAATAACTTCTAAACCTAAGACTCCATGCATCCCACCAGGAACACCTTGAGATATTGCTCCACCAACTGTTGAATGAGAACCAGATAAAGGTGCAGGAAAATCTACAATCATGTCATAAACACTTAACTCTTCATAAAGTTTTTTCCAGGTACAGCCTGCCTCTACAATTACGTATCTACTCACCTTATTTACTTCTATAACCTTATTTAACCTTGATAGATCAATTAGGAGACTATCTTCTATCTCAGGACTATAACTATTCGTGTAAGAAAATCCTCCACCAACTATATATATTTTCTTATTATGCTTTCCTGCAAATCGAATAATATTTTTTATCTTTTCCTTTGATTTAGGTAATAACACCACTTGAGGTTTAAAATTCGAATGTGAAAAAAATAAATCATTTTCATATATTTCTTTATTGTCTTCTATAAAAGAAAATTCGTCATCTTCTAGAAAATTTGATAATTCTAAATTAATATCTTTCATATAAATTTCACCAAGCTATAGTTTCACCATTGTATCTTTTAAAAGAAGCAGTATCAGTTATTTTTAAATTTTTAATTATTAACCTCATACCTTTTACACTATCTTCAGTTTTTACAGTTGCTCCTGACCAACCCATCCGAGTCATTACATGTCCAGGACAAAAAGCCATAGAAATAATTTTTTCATCCTTAAGAACCTCAGCTAAAAGCTGTACAGCTTTTGTAACAGCCGTCTTTGAGGTTGAATAACAAAAAGAAGGTACAGTTGACTCTTGAAATGAGCCGACTGTACTTGAGAGTGTTATTATTTTCTTCTCATCTCCTAATTTAATATTTTCTATAAATGACTCAGCAATTTTTATAGGACCAAAAGTATTAGTTTTAATAACATTCTCCCAATTTTGATAATTTATTGTACCAAAATGCCCTGCATCAAGATTATCAGCTATTGGAATAGGTCCTAAAATCCCAGCGTTATTAATAATTATATCAATTGGAACACTCTTATACTTTTCTGATATAGAGTTAATACTATCGTGAGATAACATATCTATTTTTTCGATAGAAATAATATTATTTTTCTTACCTAGCTCCCTCAAATCTTTAGAACTTTTACTGGATATATCTCTACAACAAGCTATAACTGACCATCCATCATTAGAGTATTGTTTTGTAAATTCATATCCAATTCCTCTATTTGCACCTGTAATTAATACTCTAGGCATAACAAAACCCCTTTTATTAATATAATAACTAGACTCATGTTTTAATTCTTGTAAATATTACTATCATGGTTAAATACTCAATACTTATATTTTTATTTATTTTTCTACTATTAGAAAATATTAATTACATTGAAGCATCTGAGAATCCAGCCAGTGAGGATTATAATTTAATGGTTCAGGACAAAGATTATGAAGAAATTATCAAGCTAGCAAAAAATGGTGATAAATCAGCCCAAAACTATTTAATAAAAATTTATTCTGAAGGAATAGGAAAAGAAAGTATACTGAATGAAGCCATCGGCTGGTTTGAAAATGCAATAAATTTTTCATCAAACAAAAATATTGATAATACTGAAATATCAACAACATTTTTACGATCAACAATCATTTGTAAAATTAAGGATTTAGAACCATCTATAACATTTTGGAGAGATGTCATGGGTTATGAGTTCTCTGGAATGCCCTCTTCCTTTACCACCGGTTCCTCAAGTTTAATGGGGTGGACAAAAGATAGTAAAAGATCATTTACAAGCTTTAAATCTCAAGGCGGATCAACTATAGCTCTTTTAGTAATTGAGGACTCAAATTTCCCAGAGATTAAATTAACATCAAAAGGGACAGCTTTTAATGATGTTATTCTTGTTCATGAAGCTAACAATATAAAACAAATCTTTGATAGGGCAATAAAGCATAAAGTTGACATTATTAAACCTTATGGTCCTTCAGCCACTGGGAAATCTATTCAACTTTTTCTAAGAGCCCCAACTGGTCATTTTGTCGAGATTTATGAAATTCTATCTTAGATCAACCTATACCCTTATTTTTGCTCTCATAGTTAATATAAGCAATGCGGAAGAAATTATCATTTCTGGTGCGACTGGGGTTGCTAAAGAAACTGCTGGTTATAATAAATGGACGATTTTTAAAGATAATGTTTATAAAAAAACTGATGGAAGATTAATAATACAACCACTTATTAGTGGAGAATTGGGTTCTGAGGAAAATGTTTTATCATCAACAAGAAGAGGAAGGGTAAAAATTGGTAATATATCATCTATGGTTGTCACATCCTTAATTCCTGAAGCAATACTCCTAAATACGCCTTATTTATTTAACTCACAAGAAGAAGCAGAAAACCTTCTTGATAATATATTATTTAAATTATACGAGCCTCTACTTTTAGAAAAAGGTTTAATTTTTTTATCATGGGATGATATTGGTTTTCACCAAGTATACGGAATAAATCCTATAATAAGGCCTAGTGACTTAAAGAATGTTAGATTCAGAGTTTCTACCAGTTTAGCTTCAAAAATAATTGCTGAAAGTCTTGGTGCAGATATAATCCCTCTTCCTTTTACAGAACTCATAAGTGCATTGGAAACAGGCTTAGCTGTGTCAGGAGAAAATGCAATAATTCTTTATGCGAGAACTGGCATTGCTGAATTAGCTCCAAATTTAACACTTACGAATCATTCGTTTGGAGTAAATTTCTTATTTGCAAATAAAAAGTGGTTCAATAGTTTATCGGCTAAGGATCAAAATATTATAAGAAAGAGCTATCCATCAAAGGGGATTGGAAGAGAAATAATAAAAGAAGAATGGAAGTATGATCTTAAATATGCATCAAATATTGGATTTAATATTCACACACTTAATAGTGAACAAAGGGTAGCCTGGAAAACAGCATTAAAACCAGCAATTGATAAGATAGTTTCTCTATCTGGACCAAAAGGAAAAAAAATATATCAAGAAGTATTATCAAAGAGAGAAATAAGATGAGTCTCAATTTAAAAGAATCTTGGGAGATTAATGCTAAAAAATTAGAAAAGAAGTTCAAGAAATATAAAAAAAATCCATATTATAAAATTGAACTTGAACAAATCAGTAAAACAATAAAGATAAAATGGTCAAATCAAATCATTGCTGAAAGCAATGAGTGTATTATTCTTCATGAAGAGGCTCATAGCCAGGTTTATTATTTTCCACCAATAAGTATTAAGGAGAAATATTTTTTGAGAACAGATTTGGCCACTCATTGCCCTTACAAGGGCAATGCAGCCTATTGGACACTATCATTCAAAGATACATTGGCCGAAAATGCTGTTTGGGCATACCCTTACCCATATAAAAATCTGATTAAAATAAAAGATTATTATGCATTCTATAGTGAAGGAATGGGTAAAAATTTTGGCATAACAATTATTTATTAATAAATAAATTTATAGATAATCCTTTATTTTTGGGTCAATCTTTGAAAATGGTTCTCCAGAACTTGTTAGTTGCGACCAGAATCTATTGGCAAATTCCTGCGCATCCTGAGATCTTTTTTTGAGTTCTTCAGCTGTATCTTCATGGTGCTCTACCGCATTCGGCGGTAATATATTATTTTTTTCTAGTTCAGCCTCCAAAACATGGACACGGTCTCTAACCATGTATAACTCGGCTGCCAATGTAACTAAAGCAGACATAAATTTATCCTGTGATAAATCATGTAGTAAATTTGGTTCTTTATCAACAATTGGTTTTTGTTGGATTGTTTTATATTCTGAAGCCATAAATTCCTATTAAATCTATTTTTCAAAAACGTAGTAATTCCATGTAGCTTTTGGTGGAATATCCTTTGCAACTGGACCCATTGCATCTGTATTACGAACGACTTTAATTGAATCAACATTGGAAAAACCTGCATCTCTTGCTATTTTTTTATAATCCGCATCTACACAAGAAGCCATATAAGGTTCATTATTCAACCATGTATCAGTTTGTAATAAAATATGCTGGGATGGGACTCCCTCAAGGAGGGCTAATTCCATTCCTATAAAAATACCACCAGGTTTTAAGACTCGACATGCTTCTTCAAATAGAGAAGGGGTAACCTTTTGAGGAAGTTCATGAAGCATAAACATATGAAAAATCATATCAAAGAAATTATCCTTATAATTAAGTTTTGCAATATCTTGTTGTGAAAATTTAACTTTAACTCCAGCTTCCTTTGCACGAACATGAGCTAATTTTAAACAAGGAGCGGAAATATCAACACCATAACCCTTTGAATGAGGATTATTAAGCATCCAAGCAATAATTCCTCCTCCATGACCGGTTCCCCAATCAAGAACCTTTTCATATTGTTTATTACTAGGAAGTTTATCCCACATGTTATAATACACTTGGTTAGGATCTGATTGATTGGGATTAGTAGTTGCTCTTCCATAATCATAAATTAGACCATCAATGTCGTCACGCCATACACCTCCCGGTTGTTGATGAAAATCAACGTACTTATAGTAACTCGGAATTTCTATATGCGGATTTAGGTCTAATTCATCCCCAGCATTTATAATTAATTCATTTAATTCTTTTTCTAATTTTTCTGATTGATGATGAACCATAGTATCAATACCAACATTTGGTTGGCTATATTTCAAACGTCTAAGATTTCGTATAGACCATGCTTTAAGTTGATAGATTGGAAGTCCATCTAAAATATTAGCTGCAGTTTTTCTTGTTTCTTGTGTATTTGGATAAAGTTTATTCTTTTCCTTAAAATAACTTCTATATGTTTCTTGGGTAACTTCGCCATATACATTTACATATGAGGCACGTATAAAATCCTGAAATGATTTATAATCTCTTGATAGATTAGCTCCAAAATTAGAAGAATTTTTTGTTGATATATCTGACATTTACTTAACCCTCTATATGACTCTTAATTAAGCATTAATAACTAATCAATAACATTAACTGAACGTTGAATTAAATTAACACCAATCCCATCTCTATCATAAAAAAGCATTTCATAATCCTGTTTCTCATCATCTTTTTTTGGAAATAAAACCATTGGTGAGGAAGCGATTAAATATTTATCTTGTTTAACTTTATTATAAACCTCGAAAATATCATTAGTTATAAAAACAAGAACAGAATCTCCAGGTTTTGCAAATGCATCAACCCGTATTTCTTTGTTGGATATTTTATCTAGAAATTGAAATAATCCTAATCCCCCATTGTATAAATCACCTGATTTAAGTACTACTGCTCTTACCTTTTCATTTTGAGTCCCTAAAACTTGATTAGCTCTATCTCCTTCTAGAATTAAATCTGCTCTGATTTCCAGACCCAGAATATCTCTATACAATTTTAAAGACTCTTCAATATCGTTTACAAAATGAGTTGATCTCAACATTGGCGAAATAGTTTGTCCCTCCGGAACTTTTAGTTCATTAGCTGTCACAAAAAAAATTCCTTTTATAAAAAAAATACAAACTATTAATACTACTCTAAACATAAAAACCTCTATTTTAAAGTAAATGCAATGATTGAGTCACCTAGATTATCAGTCACTCTTCCTGTTCCTCCAGCTGCAATTACCAAAAACTGCTTATTATTAACCATATATGTCATTGGAACGGCTGAGCCTTGAGCTGGTAATTTGTGTTCCCATACTTTTTCACCAGTCATTACATTAAAAGCTCTGATCTTCTCATCCATAGTCCCGGCCATAAACACTAAACCTCCAGAAGTTACAATTGGACCACCGATATTTGGTGACCCCCAACCAAATGACTCTGGAATTGTAATACCAAACCTTTTAACTGATCCTAGGGCTATCTCCCATTTAGCCAAACCTGAATTCATATCTATAGCCATTAATGTGCCCCATGGTGTAGGAGTACATGGAATACCTAAAGGAGACATAAAGATTTCACCTTTAGCAGCATATGGAACGCCTGTTAAGGGACGAGTGAGATAATCAATGTACTCAAAATCACTATCAGGCCTTCCATCTTTTGGAATAAGCTGAAGTCGTGTTGCTAAATTTTCAGCTTTGATTATTAGTAGGTTATTTTTCTTATCAAAGGCAGCTCCACCCCAGTTACCGCCACCAAGTGCAGATGGAAAAAGCAGGGCCTCACGCAAATCTGGTGGGGTATATAAACCTTCGTATCTCATTTTATCAAATTCAGATTTACACCACGATTTATCAAAAGGGGTAAGTCCAAATAGATTTTCTCTTAAAATATTCTGACGAGAAAATGCGACGGGTAATGTTGGGATGGGTTGTGTTTTTGCCTCTTCATCCTCTGGTATATTTGTTGATGGAACATTCATTTCAGAAATTGGCCAGATATGTTCACCTGTTAACCTATTAAAAACAAAAAGCCATCCCATTTTTGTTTGTAAAATTGCTGCTTTAATAATTTTGTTATCTTTTTGTATATCAACTAGAACAGGATGTCCCACTAGATCATAATCAAATAAATCATGTCTAACAGTCTGGTATGACCATGCAACGTCTCCCGTATTTGAATCAATAGCAACAATAGCGTTTGCATTAGGTATAGGAAAACGTCTAGCTCCCCCATAATAGTCAGTTGAGGGACTGGTTGTAGGAAGAAAAACTAGATTATTTTCAGGATCCGCACTCATGGTGGACCAAACATTTGCTGCACCTGTCTGATCAACTTTATCAGTTGGAATAGGATTAAATTCCCATTTTAACTCTCCTGTCTTAACATCCCAACCTCTAACAAAACCATCATTTGCATTTTGAATTCCATCACTTGATGCCCTAGCACCAACAACAACATTACCTATAACGACAACAGGTGACGGCATTGCCATCCATCCATCACCGTTACTGGTGTAATCTGAATTACTTACTCTTCCAGGGTGATCAGTTTCAGAAGCAAAATCTTCACATAACAAACCTGTATCTGCATCAATTGCCCATAAATTACCTCCCCCATCTCCTTTAAAAATACGTTTTTGACAAACTTCTTTCTCATCAATTTTATTATTTTCCCAATAAGATACCCCCCTACAAGTTCCATAGAGCCTCTCACCTTCTATAAGTGGCTGAGTATTTTCACCTTTCTGACTATGAGGATCAAAAACCCATTTTTCATCACCTGTAAGTGGGTCAATTGCAAAAACACGATTAAAAGGAGTGCAATAGTAAAGTAAATCATTTGCCATTATTGGAGTAACTTGGAATGATAATCCTCCTGGATTATTTTTAAAATCACCTGAATTGTGTACCCATGCAATCTCTAATTTTTTAACATTATTTATATTAATTTGGTCCAATGGTGAATATTGGCTTCCCCCACTGTCATTACCAAAATGAACCCAATTTGTATTAGTTTCATGATCATCTGCGTAAACTGAAGAAGACATTATTAAGGATATTATAGAAACAAGAAGTATTTTATTCATAGAGACACCAATAATTAAAAAAATATGATTAAGTTATATTTCAGCTAAGATACAATAGATAGTAAACAATAACTTAGAAATAAAATAAAGAAAATGAGAAACTTTTCTAAGTATAAAAATGGTTCCGGAATATTAATGAAAAATGTATGTAGCCCTAAGCAATGCGATATAAATTAAGTAAATAAACAAAAATATCATATAAAAATGAGAATCTAATAAGAATTATTTAGTTATAAGAACGTTAGGAATAGCCATATTGAATTATTTATTTAATATGGCTATCATCTGGGAATGATATATTAAATTATTAGCAAAGAAAGTTTATTTATATATGAAAATTAAAAATCTAGTTTTTATAATTCTCTTTTTAAACAGTTGCTCGAATGAGGAAGTAAGACAAGAAAACCTAAGATATAAAGAGGGAATAGCTTATATAATCGGAACAGCTGATCCATTTACGGGTAAGGCAATCTCACAAAAAAATGGAAAGTTTATTATCACTTTTGAAAATGGCTTAAGAGATGGGAAAACTGAAAGATATTGGACCAATGGCAGGTTAAGATTAAGAGAATATTATAAACTTGGAAAACTGGATGGTCTTCATGAAATGTTTTATGCAAATGGTCAAATTGAAATGAAGATTAATTACATCAATGATAAAATTACTAATACCGCTGAATGGTATCATAGCAATGGTAAACTATCTAAAAAAAGCATTTATGAAGATGGAAAAGCAATTTCTATTGAATGTTTTGATAAATTAGGCACTAAATATGAACCCTCAAAAAGAGGCTTATGCCTTAATTAATAATACATTTTGAGTAATATTCTTCATTCTCAATAGTTAATCTTAAATTTTTACTAACTTTATAAAAAGATCCTATTTTAACACCTCCCTTCCCAAGCGCTTTATTATATAGATGTAATGTTTGGTATCTACTTAGATTATAAACGTGATCAACCTCAATCAATAGATTGTTTTTAGTAAATATATTTATCTTTCCAAAAGATTTTTTCATAATCTTTCTTAAAAAATCATATTCAATAATTTCTACATCTAAAGAATCGTATGGCAAATTATTATTATCTGATAATTGGAATAGATCACACTTAAATTGGTAAGTAGAATTAGCAAAAAAAATATAAAAGAATAGCATTAGGAAAAAAATTGTAATAGAAATAAAAATATGTAATTTACTTTTGGATATATTTAACATTTAAAATGACCAATTTGAGATAAAGTTTTATATTAAATTTAAAATAGGATTCATCTGCATAATATAATTATTCTGGAGAAGTAGAATGTTAGAGAGAAAGTTTTTAATTCCATTTGCTATTCTTGGTGGATTTTCATTCTATTTCTTCCTAACAGCACTCTTTATTGGAGTAGTTATAGATGCAACATATACTCAAGGTTACTCATATGGAGGGCCAATGCTAAGTGATATCTTAGCAGTTGGATTTGGCAATAGTTTTTGGATATGTTTTACCACAGGAGTTGCTGGAGCAATTAAGACTTGGTGGGCAGTAGACACAAAATAATTTATTTCCAGGATCCCCATCCTGTCCAATGAACGCCTTCACCCAATCTTCCTCGGTGATATTTTTCCTTGCTAATATCTACATCCGCAGCACTTTTAAAATCTTCCTCGGGCACTACATAAACATCTGGAGTAACAACTTCAAAATATTTTTCTTCACAAAAACCAGCAGTATTATAAGCTTTTTCTAAATCAATTGACGTCCATGATTGATAGAAAGGTTCATTATTATAATATGAATCCCAATCTAAATAAAAAGCATCAAAAGGGTCCATATTTTTTGTTCTAGGTAGCTCCATATGTATCATCATACCTCCTGGACGTAGTACACGTTTACATTCCTTTAAAATATTTTTCATTGCTGTTATTGAAGTTTCATGAAAAGTAATAATAGAAAAAACTAAATCAAATGAATTGTCAGGAAATTTCATATGCTCTCCATTCATTTGATGAAAATTTAAAGGGTATCCAAGAGCTTCTGACCTTGAATGTGCATATCTTAAAACAGGCGCACTGACATCAATTGCATGTAATTCTGACTCTGGGTATAAGTCTTTAAACGGCAATAAGTTATGCCCAACTGTACAACCAATGTCTAAAATTTTGCTTGGATTAAAATTAGGGAATCTTAACTTTAAATGCTTAGCCAATGACCTTCCTATTGAATCTCCTAAAGGCCCTGCGTTCCCATCAGCGTAAACATAGACGCCCCTATCATAAAGAGCGCCTTGTGTAACATCAAAGCCACCTCTATCAGTATTGTAATTACCAGGCATTAAATGTATATCACAGGCTTTAACATATCCTGGAACCTCTAATAATGGATCCAAATGCAGGGTACCCTTTCCTTTTGAAGATAATTCAGATGCAACTTTATTAAGGTTGGGTTGGGCTCTCTCAATAGAAGGTATTATTGAGTCCCAGATCATTTCCTGACATGACCTCATCATACTTGACCATGTTTGACAGTAAGAGTCATTCATCATTAATTTTCTTACTTCATGCTCAGTCTTTGGTTCTCTTCCATTATCTTTAATAAATCCAGGCTTAACTCTAGTCGAGTAAACATCCCTTAATCCACTTCCAATCTCATTTAATATAAACATTCTTAATGTGGAAATATATGTTTGAAGAGAATCTTCATTATGTGTAGTATTAACTGTTAATTCATGATCAGCTTGTGTAGTCATAAATACCCCGTGATATTAATAATCAGGATGAATTAGAAAAGTTTAACCATCCAGTTGATCTGATATTACATGCAAAACAATTGTCGCATCCATAACCCCATTCGTATTTATGATCTCTAATACCTCTATAGCAAGAATGGGTTTCATCGATAATTAATCTAACGAGTTTATCATGTCCTAGTTTATATGCAAGAGACCATGACTGAGACTTGTCTAAAAACATTAAAGGTGTAAAGATTTTCAAATTGTCATTTACACCCAAATTAATACTATTATTTATTGATTTAATGAAATTATTTCTACAATCAGGATACCCAGAGTAATCTGTCTCACAAACACCCAGAATTATGTTTTTTATATTCATAGACAATGCAAAACTAGAGGCGATAGATAAAAAAACTATATTTCTCCCAGGCACAAAAGTTGAAGGTAATCCATTAGGCATGATTTTTATTTCATCATTACTAGTTAACGCACTATCTGAAAATCTTTTATAAAAATCTAGATCTACAATAATGTCATCCTTGATCTTAGCAGACCAATGTGTAAATAAATGCTTAAATTTATTTAAAATTTTCTGCCTACATTCGAGCTCTATGGAATGTCTTTGCCCATAAGAAAAACCAAGAGTATATACTTCATCAAATTTTTCTAAGGACCACGCTAAACATGTTGTTGAATCCTGACCACCTGAAAAAAGCAGAAGAGCTCTATCAACCATTAGTAAACTTCTTCCGAATAAGAACAGGATTCAAATAAGCTATCCCTATACACTATAACTTTATCAAGCCCTGGAAAAATAGGTTTCAATTCCTTCCAAATAAAGAAAGATATGTTTTCAATCGTTGGAACCGAAAGACCTTCAATATCATTCAAAAGTTTATGGTTTAATTTGCGCTTGATATCAGAAAATCTAGTTTCTATTAATTCAGCATCATCAATCATACCAGTTTTTTGATTCGGCTTCCCCTTAAGAATAATTTCAACTCTATATGAATGACCGTGTATTTGAGAACTTTCTTCAGACTTAATTTTTCTTTGAAGCTTATGCGCTGACTCAAATCTAAATTCCTTACATAACCTGTACATATTATCTAATTCCCAAAAATTTATGTGTTTGAAGACTTAAACGCCAAAGTGCATTTTTTTGGCAAAATTCAACTGAAGCTTTCATATTATATTTTAATCGTGAATTATCCATTGGCTGTAAATAAAAATAATCAAAATTCATACACTCATAAATAAAAGGATCAATATTTATCTGGGGATAAATTAATTTTAACTCAGAGCCTTGTTTTTGAACAAGCTCAACTCCCACTTTTGGACTCACACAAATCCAGTCAATTGGTTCATTTATTTTTATTGTTCCGTTGGTCTCAATTGCAACAAAAAATCCTTTTTCATGAAGAGAATCTATCAGTGGAGTATCAACTTGTAACATTGGCTCGCCGCCAGTTAAAATCACAAACCTGTCATTTTTTCCTTTCCCCCAAAGCCTTTCTATTTGATTTGATAGAATATCAGCACTTAAAAAAGTTCCACCATTAATACCGTTTGTCCCCACAAAGTCAGTATCACAAAAAGTACAATCGGCAGATAATCTATTCTTTTCAACTCCTGACCAAAGGTTACAACCTGCAAATCTACATAAAATAGCTACTCTTCCAGTATGAAAACCTTCACCCTGTATAGATTTGTAAATTTCTTTTACTTTATAATTCATTTTTTTCTCAAAAATTCTATATAATAAAAATATAGCAAAGTCATTTTAGTAAAAATACATAAGAAGAAATTTATGAATTCGAATAAAAAAGTTATCTTACTAACTACCGTAGTTATAGTTATGATGATTATAATAGGTTTTTTTTATGAATTACCATCTGATTATGTATTTGATCCAAAAAGTGGCCGCCTCTTTTGGTGCCCTGAGGGAGAAAACAACTGTGATCCACCTTCATGGAAGTAAAGATTTAGCTCAATATAACATAATAAATTAAATTCATAACGTATTAAATAAGTGATATTTTTACAATATTTAAAAGTCTTTTATAAAAACATTATATAGTTGAATTAAAATATAAATATTTAACATTATTGTAAAATTATTAATGGTATTAAAATTCATCCTGAGCCTTATAAATAAATTGTTAAACTAATAGATGAGTCATATATCTTATAAAAGAGATGAGAAATTGGATCCGCTCTTTAAACATTATTTAAGAGATCAGCCTTCAATTTCATATGCCAACCCTAATGACCCATGGCTTTTAAGAAGTATTATTTCTTCTTTAGAGATATTACTTGGTCGTAAAAAGTTAGAAAAAATTTATTTTGATATAAAAAATGACTGCTTTAATATTGAAAAATTTTTCTCCGACGCACTAAAAGTCTTAGGCATAAGTTATACATATGATAATAATTTATTAAATAGAGTTCCAACTAAAGGCCCACTTGTTGTAATAGCAAATCATCCATTTGGTATTGTTGATGGCTTAGTTTTATGTGAAATGATAATGAAAATAAGAAATAATTTTAAAATTATCATTCATTCAATGTTATACCAAGACAAAGATTTAGCTCAATATTTTATCCCGATAGATTTCAGTAATAACAAAAATGCAATAAATACCAATATAAAATCAAAAAAACTTGCAATTCACTACATAACATCAGGTATACCTATTATTATCTTTCCGTCTGGAAATGTATCAACTGCAAATAAATTTGGTTTTGGTAAAGTTGTAGAAGAGCCTTGGAAAAAATTTACCGCAAAGCTAATTAAAAAAAGTAAAGCATCAGTTTTACCAATCTACTTTTATGGCTCGAATAGTAGGGCTTTCCATATAGCTTCCCATATATCTCCAACTTTAAGAACCGGATTACTTGCTAACGAAGCATTAAAGCAATTTAATAAAAATATAAAAATTGAAATTGGCGATATTATTCATTGGAACCAAATTAATCATATTAAAAAACTTTCTGAAATAACAGAGCTACTCTACTCATCAGTTCATTCGTTATCACAAGAAAATAATTAATTAATATCTAAATTGATCTGGCCAATTTTGCTGCATCATTGGTAGAAGCCCATAGTCCTCTTGGAGCAATACAATCTCCAACAGCATTAGCATCTTCTGGAAATGAATTAGCAACCGTCCCTGTATTTAGTATGAATTGACTAAAAGAACCAAGTGAAGAATCATCTTCAAATATAACAAAGTCCTCTTCAACTTTTTTTACAAGTTTGTTTGGAATAATCTCTAACTTGTTAATCGAATTCAACCTATCAAGCACTGAGGCATGCTCCCAGGAAAGAGTAAGAGATGACTCACCTAGAGACCGTTCAGAAGTAACAACTGTAAGTTTTGTAATCAATTTATCATTTGCTAATGTTTCAACTAAGGAAATTGTTGGCCATCCACCTTCTTCATCTATAATTAAAACATCCCCTTCAACTTTAATTTTTTGTTCTAAAATATCTCTACCTGAAGGAAGTGTCTCAGTTCCCTCAATACCATTAAACAGATAAGGTCTTAGCTTCCATATTGCTGTATTCCCTGGAGAAGATCCAACAGCCCAAATAACCTCATCATAATCTAAGTCAGAATTAAGTTCTATTTTAGAATTAAATAAAACCTTAACCTGCAGTCTTGAGATTTCATCTATCCACCATTTAAGAGCTGGTATCATTTCATCTCGATAAGGTGCATTCGCTGCCAAGAATAATTGTCCTCCAAGGCGATTATTTTTCTCAAAAAGAGTAACTTGGTGACCTCTTAATGCCAGAATTCTTGCTGCCTCGAGTCCGGAAGGACCACCCCCAATAACAGCAACTCTTTTTGGCGAAGGTGATCTTTCGACCTCACCCATTGTTGATTCTTTTCCTGCTGTAGGATTTATAACACATGAACCTGGAAGACCTCTAAAGACAAAACCCACACAAGCCTGATTACAAGACATACAAGGTCTAATCTGATCACATTGGTCATTTTTTATTTTTGCAATCCAATCAGGTTCAGCTATCCAGGTTCTGGCCATAGCAACTATATCAGCTATGCCATCACTTATTACATTCTCAGCCTCTTCAGGTGACCTTATTCTTCCTGCTATAATTACTGGAACTCTTATAGCTTCTTTAAACTTTTTTCCTTCTTCTTTTAATTGTATTCTTGGCTGTGACATATGAGGAATCGAGGAAGATGATGGTGGGGCCCAACCTGAACCTGTCATAACACTTACATAGTCAATTAATCCATTATCAGACAGGAGCTTCATACTTGCAATAGACTCTTCTAGACCGTAATCAATTGGAGAACCAGGAATATCATGCCTTGCTGAAGTTCTTATTCCAACAGCTATATTACTTCCTACTTTTTCTCTTATTGTCTCTAATATTTCGACAACAAACCTAACTCTATTTTGAAAGGATCCACCGTACTCATCAGTCCTTCTGTTTAAAACAGGTGATAAAAAAGATCCAAGTAGATAATCAGTTGATGTCTGTATTTCAATAGCATCTAATTCAGCTTTTTTACATCTAAGGGCCGCTTCAGCGTACGCTTTGACCAATTCTTTAATTTCAGACTTCGTTATCTGTTTAGGAACTTCACCCATTTTATTTGGAATAGGAGATGGAGCAAGGGCATAACTTCCCCTTATAAAGCTATCTTTATGACCGCCATGCCATAGTGTAATAGCTAAACGAGACCCTTCTCTTCTTATTTCATTAGCCGTATATCTTAAACTTGATATAACTTCATCGGTGTATAATCGAATACCTAAGCTTCTACTAACGGTACTTTGATGTACTGGGGCAGATTCGCTTCCAATCATTGCTGCACCACCTTTAGCTCTTGCAAGCAAATATTGATGAAATCTATCACTAATCCCAATCTCACCACCACCTAATGCCATACCATGACCACTCATAACTGCTCTATTATTAAGCGTTATTGGGCCAAGTTTTATTTCAGATAATAAATTTGGAAAATGCTTCATTTAATAAAAATATCTTTCATAAGGTTAAAAATTTACTTATAAATTATAGAATACTTTTTTAAACTATATATTTCAAATATTATGTAAAAAGAGTGATTAATGCCTGAAAAATACAAGTTTTCCGATAGTGAATATAAGATTATTATAGAATCATTATCTAAGGATTATCAAAAAAAATTTTCAATTAAAAAAGTTAACTTAGATTTTAAAATTAAGATAGAAGAGTATATAAATAGTTTTTATAGAGATTTATCAAAAAATAAATTATCCCAAAATAATAATAAACCAATGGAGAGCCCTTTTAGTGAAATTGATAATATTAAAGCTTTATCAAAAATAGAAAAAATAATAAGTGAATTGATCAAAAATATACCTGAAAATAAATACTTCTTAGATAACCTATTAAATCTATCTGCTTTAAGAGGGAAAATATCAGAAAAACCTAAAATTGGTTTTGATAAAAAAATTAATATTCATGAAATTTTATCTGGATTAAAAGAAATTAAAAGGGGCATTCCAAGCGTTATTGAAGATCAAGATAGATCAATTAACCCAGAAATTAGGAAAAAGTGTAAAGATATACTTATAGAAAAACTTATTAATTTATATTTTGATACTGCAGACGTCCCGGCTCTCGCATCCGTCAATTTTAAACAAAATATCTCCCCGAGGGATGAAATATGTAAATTTATAATTCAAATTTTTAAATTAATTGGTCAAAAAACTAACTCAAGAGATATAAAAAATATTATTAATATGACTATTAAAAAGAAAATTAGATCACAAATCTCAAATAGCTTACAAAAGAAATCTTTAAAAAATAATACTAATAAACGATCAGATAAGCCTATCAACTTAACTTTATTAAGAAATAATTTAACAAAAAATAAAAATAAAAAAGAGGAATAAAAAATGACCCAAAAATTAACGGAAGATGAAGATTCAGCATTTAGGATTATTGAAGGTGTTTATAAATCTTACCAGGGTTTTGATCCACAAGGGATAGAAAAGGTTCAATTGGAAGAGTATACCGTTTGGGATGGTACTCTTCCCCAATTATTTAAATCAAGATCCGAAGTAAAAGACTTTCATAAAAAAGATCAGGAGAATACTAAAGCACGCGGAGAATTTATTTTTGAAATAAAACCTTTAAAAGTTGAAATAAAAGGCGATATTGCAATTGTCCTAAGCTCCATGGAAGCAGAATGGAAAGAACCAAATGCGTGGAAAGCAAAAATGAGAATAACTGATGTTATGAAAAAAGTTAATGGGAAGTGGATGATGTGGCATCACCATGAGAGTGTTGAACCAGATGGGTATAATCATATTTAGTTTAAAGGTTTTATTATGCAAGTAAGTCCAGTAAAAAGAACAACTATATTTTGTAAAGACATAAAAAAATCATTATCTCTCTACAAAGACATCTTAGGTTTTAAAATAGAAGAGGATAAAATAGTCACAGGAAAAGAAATTGGAAAAATGATTGGTTTAGATGATTGCAAGATGCATATATGTCATCTCTCATCTAAAAATAGTAGCAGCGGAATTATTGGTTTATATGAAATTGCTGCAAAGGATGTTCCAGAATTAGTAAAACCCAAAGTTGGTAAAATTCATTATGGTCAGGTAGCAATAGTATTTAATACAGATGATCCTGATACTTTATACTCTAAGTTATCAAAAAATAGATATGTTTTCTTAACCCATCCTACTAAGTATGAAAAATCCGAAGATAGTGATTTTATGAAGGCAGGTATTTATACAGAAATGATATTCTATGACCCTGATGATGTTTTAGTAAGTATTCTTGGTTATCAGAAATTGTCTAAAAAATAAAAAAAAATTGCTAAAGTCTAGTTTTTTGTCATCTTCTAAAAAATAAAAATATTTCATAGAAAAAAAGCAAAATGTGATAAATTCCTGGAAATTTACCAATAAGCGCAAAATATCTTAATTTAGGAGTATGTCTCCATAAATAAATAAACGCATCTACCCCTATCAAGATCTCATTTTCTAAGGTTATTATATGAAATCTCTCTTTGGTCTTTTGAAAATCTAAGTTTGCTTCGTAATCACTTTGTAAACAATTGTTTATATTAATCCAATTAAATGATTTACCGCTTATATTTTTTTTATAAAATGCAATTTCCTTGGCACAAATAGGACAATTACCATCATAATAGATCTTTGCGTGGGTCATACCATTTTTTACGTTACAGTTAATGATTTAGATTAGTTATTTATATTCTTATATTTGTAATCTAATAATTTTAAATAAACGTAACAATATCAAACAAACAATTAAGGATGTCAGTTATGATTTTCAAAATAAACCAGGGCTGGGTTCCAGCTTATTATTATTAAATAGACAATATATTCATTCCAAATAGGTGTTTTATGTTAAGTAAATTTTATAAATTAGTAATGGATCCAGAGCAAAATCCTCTTCGCAACCTATCTAAGATAGTTAAGTTCCAAATTATGTGCTTGCTTTCCATGACTTGGTCTGTGGTTTTTTGTCTTTCAGCAGGTATTCTATACTTATATGGTCCAACTGTTTTAATACATGTTTTAATAGTTGCCACATGTTTGTATACATCTGAAGTATTTCGTTTAGCAAACTTTAAGACATCATCAACACATAAATCATAATAATTAAAAATATTTATAATTAAAAGTTCCCCTTCCTTCATATGGGACACCCCTCTCATCGGAAGGAAAAAAGAAGGGCCCCTACCGCCCCATGTAGGGGTCCTTCAACCTTACTAGAATGGGATTTGTGAACCATCCCATGAAAATAATTTACCACTATCTTCATTAGTCAATTTTTCCAATACATTAATTAAATATTCAGCTGATCTCTTTGGAGTGAATATATTTTTATCTTTTATAAATGTCTGAAATGGCTTAGATAAGCTCGTGTTAACAGTCCCAGGGTGAAGTGCAGTAAAAATTATATTTGGCCTCTTATATGAAGCCTCAATTGAAAGGTTTTTTATAATCATATTTAAAGCTGCTTTTGAAGATCTATAAGAATACCAACCTCCTAATCTATTATCTTCTATACTTCCAATCTTAGCTGAAATAGCAGCAAATATAGATTTTGTATCTTTAGTAAAATGAGGAATAAAATGCTTTGCAATAAGTGCAGGGCCAATTGCATTAATCATTAGAACATCTTTAAATGAATTTAAGTTAATTTCTTTCCATGATTTTTCTGGTTTAATTTTTCCTGGCTCATGCAGGATACCGGTACAAATAAATAATAAATCAATCTTTTCTTTTCTTGTAACAAATAAATTTGATGCTTCGATAATAGAGGCTTCGTCTTTAAAATCTAAAAAAAAGTTTTCTGTATACTGAATAGAAGATTCTATTTTACTTCTATTAAATGTATAAATTTTTTTATAACATTTTAAATCAGATAGTTTGTTAGTGATAGCTTCACCAATACCACCGGAGGAACCGATAATAACTGCTACATTTCCTGATAATTTTGACATTTATAGTATCATAAAATTATTAACATTGATCAAATAAGGAGATAAAATATATTAAGTAGTGAGGTAACTGCAATAAAAGTTAGTATTGAACGTAGAAAAAAATACCAAATAAAAAGATTAGCAAATCTGAAAGTAATAAAATCATAGAATAGTATTAAGAGATAAGATAACAACAATAATATTATACCATGATATTCATGTAAAAAAAGAGCTACCCATCCTAACACAGAAGGAATAACACTAATAGTAAACCTTAATCTAGATCTATTATACTTCTCTGTATTATTTACCTCTAGTAAAATAACTCCCCAATGAATACCTCCAAGAAATGATAAAATAATCGCTGCATAAGTAATTATAAAAGTGAAACGATCTTCTAAAGTAAAAATTTGTAAATAATTATCTATAAATGAAAAATAGATAAAAGGTATTAAACCAAGAAAACCTAGTAAATATGGAATAAAAATAAAATTAGTGGATAATTCTCTAAATATCTTCATACAATTTATACTTATTTTCTTCAATAAGCTTATCTGCTGAATCTCCATCATAACCGGTTATTTGATCCTGTAAAATTTTACCCATTGTAGGAAAGTCTGATCTTAATATTTTATTCTCAGTAGTCCAAAGTTTCGATCTCATCAATGCCCTTGAACAGTGAAAGTAAACTTCACTTACTGAAATTACCAAAACAGATAAGGGTAGGTTTTCTTTTATTTTAAAAACTTTTAATAAAGTCGAATCATTACTAATATAAGTTGTTCCAATTACTCTTAAAGATTCATTAATTCCAGGAACAAAGAAGATTAGACTTATATTTGGATTTTCAATAACATTAGTAAAACTATCTAATCTATTATTACCTGGCCAATCAGGAAAAAGTATTGTTCTACTATCTTTAATTTTTGCAAACCCAGGATCACCACCTTTTGGAGAAGCGTCTAAATTTCCATTATTATTTGAAGTTGAAATTATACAAAAAGGCGAAAGAGAAATGAAATGAATTGAATGCTTATCAAGTTCATTTATTACTTTCTGCAAAGCAGCTTTATGAGGCTGTTTATAAACTCTTCTTAATTCTGTAACTGTATTGATTTTTTTCATACATTAAATTTCATAGTTTTATTTGAATTTCCCATAAAATCCATCAACAGTTTTCTTTAAGTCATATTTTTCATTAAGTATTTTATTATAAGATTGTTTAAAGTCTATATTTTTTATTACCCTAGTATTTTTCCAATAGGCATCTTTAGACAAATTATGAATTGTTAGAAATTTATCAATTAATCCATTTGTTTGTTCAGGTGTTCCAATGACTTTAATTATTTTATTTAAATCAACCGCAAGATGCTTATGACCCTGAATTATAAGTTGAAATGCTAATTTTTGTATTGATTTATCCTTGCCAAAGTATGTGGATAAAAACATTTCTTGGAATTGATTTGATAATGATAAGGCATTACTAAATGCTTTATGCTCAACTAAATATGAAGTATACGCTATAGCCAAAGTACTATTTAACTGACCTAGTTTTTCACGGCATTTATTAATTTCAGGATAAACTCGCTCAGCTACCAACCAAGCACTGTGAATAGTAGAATCGTAATTTGAAGCATTAAAATTTTCATCGTCATGATGAAATGTCTCTTTATAATTACAAGTAGAATCACCATTATCATTTAGATTTTGATCATATTTTTTTCTTTTATCTTTATTTGATAAAACCGTAAACGCTTTATTTAATATTCTAAATAAATCTTCTGCCTTTTCTTTTGAACCTATATAATGATCTGGGTGATATTTTTTTGCTAAAACCCTATAAACGGTTTTAATTACCTCAATATCTGCAGTCTTATCTATACCCATAAAGGTATAATAATTATTTGATGAGCTCATCAATAAATAAACGTCCAAATACTAAAGATTTTAATTTTTTATTGTTCTGGAGAGAAATTAACAATAAGTTGACATTTTGTCTTACCAACACCCACACAATCCCAGGAATTCCCCGTAGCTGTGTCAAAAATCACTCCGTTCTCTAATTCATACCTGCCTGAATATATATCTACTTTTTCACTATTTGGCCTCAGAATAGATGCTGCTACAATAATACTTATAGCAAGTATTACTAGCCCCATACCAGTTGATATATTGTCTCCCACACAAATCTCCTTTATGGATATAAATTAATGTATTTAACTCGCGATTTGATGATATAAAATCAAGATATAAATAAATTTTTTTTAATATTGTCGTATATGTTAAAGTATACAAGTTATTTTTTCTATTTATGAGCCGTTGCGTGAAAACCCTTAGTAAAAGTATAGTAATTGCTTTTTTTGTTGTAGTTTTTATTAAAGAAATAACTGCGAATGCAAATGATTTAGTCAATCAAGAAATTAAAATTCACCAGAATGAAATCAATAATATTAAGGAATTAATCAGTAAAAATGGTAAAGCTAGAGTAATTATTCAAATGGAAATATTTGATAATATTTTAATATCCCCTATTCATGGAATTTCAAAAAATTCAACACCTGAGATTATAAATAATAAATCATCACTTATTAACAATAGAAAAATAATTATTTCAGATACATTAAAAACAAAACAGAGTTTCCTTTCAGAAAAGTCAATTAAAATTAAAAGAAGTTATTCTAACTTACCACTTTTTATTTCAGAAGTTAATTTAAAGCAGCTTAACTTACTTCTATCATCTTCCTGGGTTAATAATATTTTTTTGGATAAAAAAATAAAACCATTATGGACTAAAATTAAGACTAATGATACTCGCAAATCATCTAATCAAGAAAAAGAATATTTAGAAAAAAATATAATTGATGAACAAAAAGAAAGTTTAGAAGCCAAGCTTAATAATAGTACTCGAAATATTGGTGCTAATAAAGTCTGGGAAAAAGGATTTACTGGAAAAGGACAGTCTATCGTAATTATTGATGATGGTGTCGATTCTCAACATGATATGTTTAGAAATAAAATTATTTCAGAAGCCTGTTTTTCTGAAAAGGGAAATGAAAACGATATATCATTATGTCCAAATGGCTCAATAAGTCAGATTGGAAATGGAGCAGCAAGTAATTGTAGACTAATAGTAGATGCATGCGACCATGGAACACATGTAGCTGGAATTGCATTAGGAAACGATCAGAATGGTGCAATTAGAAGAGGTGTTGCTTATGATGCAAGCTTAATCCCAATACAAGTTTTTACGAATATAAACGATCCTGATGAATGTGAAAGTGAAGAAAGTTGTACTAGGGCATATTTATCATCTATCCTTGGTGCATTAAATCATGTAATTGACCTTTCAACGAATTATAATATTGCATCTGTAAATATGAGTCTGGGGGGGAGTGATTTATTTGAAGAATATTGTGATGATGATTTTAGAAAAGTTACAATTGATACTCTTAAATCTTTGGACATTGCCACAGTAATTTCTGCAGGAAATGATGGTGCAGTTGGAAGTATAAATGCACCCGCTTGTGTATCTAGTGCTGTTAGCGTAAGTTCCGTTGTAATAACGCAACCTGATGATCAAGTGAATCAATCTCCCTTAGTAGACCTTTTAGCACCTGGGTTTAACATAAGATCTGCAGCTTTTGGAAATAATTATATCTTTGCTTCAGGTACTTCAATGGCTGCACCTCATGTAGCAGGTGCTTTTGCTTTACTTAAATCAGCAAAACCTAACGCTAGTATATTTGATATAGAAAATGCCTTAAAAGAGTCTGGAATTAGGGTAACCACCTCAAATTGGAACTGGGAAACACCTAGATTAAATCTACTAAGTGCATTTAATTTATTGGATAATGGAGATATTATTACGGGAACAACATTATTAAGTGTTTTTGGTCCTTCAAATAATAAAGCTGAATCATTTATTAGAATATATAATTCAAGTAATATAAGAGGATCTGTATCAGGAATAATTATAGATGACTCAATTGGTGAAGCTGTATCAACTTTTAATCTAGAAATACCCTCTAATGCGTCAAAACAATTTTCCTTTGAAGAAATAGTTCTGTTGGCATCACCCCAATTTGAAACTAATAATAACCCTAATCAATTATATACACTGCATATAACGTCAACCTTCAGAGGGTTTACTCAGCATATCCTATGGAATCCATCAGGAAATTCCTTAACAAATATTTCTGGGTGCAGAGAAGGTTTATCAAATGATGTCAGAACAATGGGCCACATCCATACATCTTTACTAGAAGATTACCCAAGTTATCTATTTATACATAATAGCTCTCAAGAACCGGATAAACCTAATTTTACCGTTAGGGATGCTAGCAATGGTTCGATAATAGGTAATTTTACTATTGAAGAAAATATACCTTCAAAGTCTACAGCTGTGATCTTTGTTAGCGATCTTATAGAATTATTTGGTGAAGAGCCTAAACTAGGTCAGACTTATTTAAATGTAATAATGGATGAAACATTCAATGGTTATGCTCAGCATATGGTTGATAATGTGAAAGCTAGTTTAATTACCAATATGACACCAAAATGTAATCTTTAATAAAAACTATTAAAAATCTAATCGTAACGATTCATTCTCCCAATTTCATCTCTAATTTTAACTAAATTTTCTATAACACTTTCAGTATGTGTTTCATAATATAGAGAAATCCAAAAACCTACGGCACCTCCTACAACAGAAATATAGAATCCCGATTCAAAACCGTACTGAAATACTTTATCAAAACTAGATGTTGTATATGTACTTCCAGCGGAAATCATTGCAGCTTGTGTAACCACTCCAGTAAATATACCAGTAATTAGAAAACCTGAAACAAAACCAAACAAAATAGATCTAAATAAAAACATACAATCCTCCAGTAAATCTATAGAAAATTAATAAGATTACTTTTAAAGATTTAATTAAATAAAATTAACTTATATTATGATTAATCCTGAAGATAAAGCTTTACTTCCTTATCATTAAATGAAGCAAGTATATATTTATTATTACTAGAATCTAATTTAGGTAATAACAATATTTTGTTATTTTCTAATAACCCCGCAGCTTCTTCTTGAGTAAGTGAAAAGCCATCCATAATACCCTGCATTATAGCTGAAATCTCATTAAATAATTCTCTTTTGTCTGATTGTTTTTTAGGTTTTTTCATACTCTTATAATTTTTAATTATACGTAATAATATTTCTGAATAAATTTTTCTTGAGGAAAATTAAATCATATAATTTTTTTTCATTTAAAGAAAAATTCTTTATAAATTCATTCGTTAAAGGTAAAGATTTCTTTTTAAAGAGCTCTATCTCCTTATCATTTAATTTGTGGATAGTTAATTGATCCTTTGAAAGTGATTCTAATAAATCATTATTCTCAGCTAATACTAACTTTTTATATTTATCTTTATTCATTAAAGAATTATAAAAAACGTCTTTTTGCAAAATCTCTAATTTTTCAAACCATTCTAAATTAGCAACAATTACAGCAAAAACATATGCATGTTTTGAAACCGTATAATAACTTGCTGCATCATAAATACCCCCACTTATATATAATTGTGTACTTTGCTCTCCCCCATCAATTAGTCCCGACTGGAGCGCGGGAATTATGTCAGTAAATGGTATTTGAGTAAAATCGGCCCCTAATGATTTCATTAATTTAATTGATATATCATCAACACTTACTCGTATTCTTTTTCCAATTAGATCCTTTGGCTCAGTGAGCGGAAAAGTAGTATAAAAATTTACCCAACCACCATACATCCAATCCAGCATTACTAGACCTTTTTCGCGTAAAAGTGAGGAGACAAGATCTTCAACTTCAGATTCAAGTATATAAGAAATTTCTTTCTCATTATTAAATAAGTATGGCAACCTTAATAAACTTAACTCTGGTATAATCAGACTTAATCCAGAAACAGAAATCCCCGAGATTTGGACCTTATTCCTCCTTAAATTTCTAAGAATGGTCTCTTCTGGGCCCAATTCAGCATTCATAAAAGTTTTTATATTAAATTGTGACGGTAACGATTTTTCTATATTATCAGTAAACTCTTTCCAATAATAATAACCTGCAGTATCTTTTACTCCTCTGCCTGCAATAATTAAATCATTATTACTTTTTCCTAAAATTATATTAGACTGTATATATACGAGGGAGAAAACTATTACCCATAAATTGTATAATCTAAAAACTTTCAAAAAGCGCAACATCATATATACCTGTATTATCTCTTAATGGCTTTACTTCAGCTTGGTATACATCTGAATAAAAAAAATTTTCAGCATCTTCAAATGTTGGAAATTTGGAAACAACCATACTCCTTCCTTCTAAATAATCACCTTCTGATACTTTTTTTGCTGGTCCCCTTATCATATATGCACCACCATATTCCTTGGTCATTTCTTCAGCTCTAATTACATATTCCTCAAACTCTTTTGTTCTATTAGTAAACTTCACTAATGCGACAACGTATCCAGCCATTAGATTCTCCTTAAAAAATTAATATTCCTAAATATGTATAAAATAGGTTATTATAATTATATAAAGTTTAGAACTAAAAACCCATCAAATAAGCAAATGATAATAAATATACAATTTAATAATACATTTTCAAATTTGCCAGAAACTTTTTTTAAAAAAGTTAAACCGACTCCAGTAAAATCCCCTTCTATCATTATACTTAATACATCACTATGTGAAGAATTAAATTTAAATCCAAAGGAACTCTTTTCACAAGATGGTGTAAATATATTATCGGGTAATCAGATTCCCAAAGACGCATTTCCACTTGCCATGGCCTATGGGGGGCATCAATTTGGGCATTGGGTTGCTCAACTAGGAGATGGAAGAGCCATTCTTTTGGGAGAAATCACTGGCAGAAATAATATTAAATATGATTTTCAATTAAAAGGTTCTGGCATTACACCTTACTCAAGAAATGGTGATGGAAGATCAGCGCTAGGGCCAGTTATTAGAGAATACTTAGTTAGTGAATCAATGCATCACTTAAATATTCCAACAACACGTTCACTATCAATTGTTAAAACAGGTGAATATGTAATGCGTGACCAAATCCTTCCTGGTGGTATTTTAACCAGAATTTCACAAAGCCATATTAGAGTAGGAACTTTTCAATATTTCTTTGCAAAAAATGATTTACAATCATTAAAATTATTAAAAGACTATACAATAAATAGATATTACAAATACAAAACCCTGAATGATAATTCTGCGTTAAATTTATTAAAAAATGTTTCTGAGAAACAAGCAAATTTAATTGCCCTTTGGCAAAGTATTGGTTTCATTCATGGTGTAATGAATACTGACAATACATCAATAATTGGTGATACAATTGACTATGGCCCATGTGCATTTATGGATACCTATGACATTAATACGTGTTTTAGCTCTATAGACCAGAATGGAAGATATGCCTATAAAAATCAACCAACAATTGCCCAATGGAACTTAGCTATGCTTGCCAATTCACTTTTACCTCTGATAATTAGGGAGAGTAGCAGTGAAAAAAAAGCAATCGAAGATACGGAAAATATAATATATAATTTTGAAGATAAATATAAGACTAATTATTATAATATATTTAGAAAAAAAATTGGATTAAATAAGAAAAAAGATGAAGATATAAAAATTATTAATGAGCTTCTTGAAACTTTATACAATGAGAAATTAGATTTCATTTCTACATTAAGAGCATTATCTTCGTTTTTACACAATAAAGATACAAACGTATTCGAGGATAAAAATATAAATAATCTATATATGAAACTCGATAAATGGGTTTTAAAATGGAAAAAAAGGTTAGCTCATGAAGATATAGATATGAAACAAATAATTACTAACTTAAATAAAAGTAATCCAGTTTTAATACCGAGGAATCACATAATAGAGAATATAATTGAAGAAGCATCATTTAATGAAAATTATAAGCCCTTAGAGACATATCTTAAATATATAAGTAAACCTTATGATGATACGAATATTCCAACAGAATTTATTTCCCCACCATCAGATATTAATAAAAACTACAAAACTTTTTGCGGAACTTAATAAGGAATTAGTTTATGAAAAAAATATTTATACTACTTACTCTCCTCTACACTAGTAATGTAAATGCCCAAGAAACCTATAAGTTCGATGAACAATCCTGTAAAGAAATTTACTATGGAATAATAAGCTTTATTGAAAATACTGATGTGGCATTTAAGCAAGCAGGAGAAGCTATAGGAAAAGATGAAACTGTAGCAAAGGCAAAATATGAAGAAGCGTTTGGGTTAACTCAACTTGCAGCTAATTATACTCAGGTTTTTGATGTTTTTTGCACAACAAAATAAAAAGGTATATTATAAATTATGAAATTATTTTACTCACCTATTCATGCATTTGCCCACAAAGTTTTAATAACAGCCTATGAAGCTGGCGTTTGGGAAGAAATTGAACAAGTAGCAGTTTACCCCTTTCGAGAAGGTTATGACATCACACCTATAAACCCGTTTAATAAAGTACCAACTCTTACCTTAGATAACGGATATGCTTTATATGGGAGTCAAACAATTGTAGAATACCTTGATTCAATTTCAAATAACAATAACTCATTATATCCTGTGGATATGAATGATAGGGTAGACTCATTAAGAAGATTAGCTTTATCAGATACCCTTTTTGATATTTTGACTCAGCTTACACTCGATCCTGACTACGGTGATGGCAAAAGAGATAAATTCATTGAATGGCTTTGGCCAAAAGTAATAAGCGCCTTATCTGTTATGGATAAGGAAGTAAATTTAAAAAGAAATTTTGATATTGGAGATGCAGCTCAGGCTCATGCTTTGACTTATTTAGAATTAATAGTACCTGAGTATGTCCCTGATTCTAACTTAATACCATCTGATTTTAATTATAAAAAAAATTATAAAAATCTTGGTAAATGGTTCGATAAAATTTCAAAAAGAGATTCTATAAGCTTTCACTATCAAAAACCATTTGAAGGTGATGAGTCTCCAGAGAATTGTAAAAAACAAGTTCAAGAAGTTATTAATCTGCAAAAATTAAATAAAAGTAGACAATTTATTTAATATTATTTAATTGCACCAAAAAATTGAACTCTTCCAATTCCACCTTTTGATGAGGTATGAATTTCATCAAATGGTTTTTCAAATAATTTAAAATTACCTTCATGGTCTCTGTCAGCCCATACATCAATAACATTAGATTTTTTAAATCCGCCTGCTTCCATAAACTCAGACCTTTCCATTGAGGTCCACTGCCTCCAAAAAGGTTCTGCATTATAGTAACTATCCCAATTTAACATAAATTGAGCATGCAAGCTGTACTCCCCCCCATAGGGTATATCGTAACTAATACAAACACCTCCTGGTTTGAGCACTCTATACATCTCTTTAATAACCTTTTCAGATGCAGAACGAGACGTTTCATGAAAAACACCTCCACTTATCACCAAATCAAAATGAGAATCAGGAAACTGAATATTCTCTCCCGATTGTTGTAAGAAATTAATTTTCTTACCTAGTGAATTTGCTCGGGCATGTCCATATCTTAATATTGCAGCACCTACATCAATAGCAAAAATTTCTGATTCAGGGTAAGCATCTACAAATGGTGTTGATGTCCAGCCAATAGCACATCCAACATCAAGAATTTTTGTAGGATTAAAATCAGGATAATAATGCTTTATCGTATTAATTATTGCAGTAGCACCCCCTTCTCCCCAACGCCCCGCATATCCTTTGGTATAATAATAAGCGCCACGGTCATAAACAGCTCCCGACATTATATCATTTTCACCAAGACTTGTTTGATAGCCCCCAGGCATAGCGTGAATATCAATACTGTCTATGTACTTAGGCATCTCAAAATTGCTGTCGAGGGTTAAGCTACCTAAAGGTTTACTCTTAATTTTATTATAGTAAGCTTCCATTCTGTCTTTATTTTTTTCAGTAATTTCAATCTGATTATCCCATAGCATTTCTTGCATATTTCTAGCAATACAGCTCCAAAATTTTGTAAAATTATCAGCCATCATTGCTTTATGGACTTCATCACAATCCTTTGGTTCTCTTTTATGTTTCCTAATAAACTCTGGTTTAACTCTTTTTTCATAAACCAATTCATCAAAAGGGTAGACAAAGTCACTTAAATATAATTTCAAATTAACGATAAAGTCTTCTCTTGCATGACCATCATGATCTGGCAAGGGCATCATATCGTGTTCAAAAGGCTGGTCTATAACTGGTAGCATTGTAATCACCCCAAAATATACAAATTTATTTGATTATAATTAACTTTCTATTATAAAATTACTCATAAATGCTCAAAGGCTCAAATATAATGAATAAATATCAAAAATCTGTTTTTTTTATAATATTAGGATGTTTAATATATATAGGTTTGTCAATATATATCGAACAAATTGGTTTTTTATATTAATACAATATTTTTTTAGGATGCAAGAGTTTGTCTAAAGACTATAAAAATAAAGAGATTTTAATTGAAACAAATGAATTAAACTCAATACTTGATAATAAAAATATCAGGATTGTAGATTGTAACGTTGACCTTGGGTATGTTGACGAAGGTGGATATATAATCAAGTCCGGAAAAGAAGAATATTTAAAAACGCATATACCAAATGCAGTTTTTCTTGATTTATCCCATGACCTTGCAGCTAAAAATACGCACCTTAGCTTTATGATGCCCTCCGAAAAAGAATTTGAACATCATGTCGGAAAAGTAGGTATAAATAATAATCATGAGATTATTTTGTATTCAAAAGGTGCAAATTATTGGGCAACACGTTTATTCTTAATGTTTAAAGCCTTTGGTTTCAATCAATGTAAAGTTTTGAATGGAGGATGGGATAAGTGGAAAGCAGAAAACCGCCCAGTAACTGATCAATTGCCTTCATTTCAAGAAGAAACGTTCAAGTCACAGCTTATTCCTGGAGAGATAATTGGAAAATTAGATGTTATAAAACTAATGAATAAAGAAGGTACGTGTTTAATTAATGCCTTGTCACCTGATCTTCACTCTGGAAAGACATTCAAAAAGAATTACGGACGCCCTGGACATATTTCTGGAAGCAGAAATTTATTTGCACAAGAACTTATTAATACAGAAGATATGACATTCTTGGAATCAGATAAACTCAAAAAAAAGTTTACAGATATTGGTGTTTTTGAATCTGACCAGACAGTTGCCTATTGCGGGGGAGGAATTTCAGCAACTACAAATGTGTTTTGCCTCCTCTTACTTGGCTATAAAAATGTAAGTCTTTATGATGGATCTCTTACAGAATGGGGACCTGATCATTCATTACCTATGAGCACTGAGTAAAAATATTATTTAACATCAAGTGTCTTATGAATTGCCTTTTTCCATTCCTTAATATATTTTTTTCTAACGTTGTCCTTAAAACTTGGAATGTATTCTTTATCTAATTTCCAAAAATCTTCCAATTCATTAATGTCTGATAAACCCTGAGAGTAAAAATATGTAAGAAGAGCTGCTCCGTATGCTGTTGTTTCTGTCACAATAGGCCTTCGAATTTTCTTATTCAATATATTTGCAAGAAACTGCATAAGCCACTCATTACTTACCATTCCTCCATCAACCTTCACGGTATCAATTTTAATTCCATCTGACTGTATCGCTTTTAAGAGATCATGAGTCTGATACGCAACAGACTCTAATGCTGCCCTTACAAAATGCTTTGGAGACGTATCACGTGTTATGCCGTAAATAGCACCCCGGGAATCTGGTGACCAATAGGGTGCTCCAAGTCCTGTTAAAGCAGGAACCATATAAAGCCCCTGATTATCTTCAAGTTCAGAAGCCATATACTCTGTTTCTTCAGCTGAGTTAATAATTTTTAACCCATCTCTTAACCATTGGACAATAGCGCCTGAAATAAAAATTGACCCTTCTAAAGCATAGGAAATACTGTCATTAATTTTATAACCTATTGTAGAAATAAGTTTATTTTTGGATTTAATAATTTTTTCTCCAGTATTAACTAAAACAAAACAGCCTGTGCCATATGTTGACTTTAAAGAACCTGGGTGAATACAACTTTGTCCAATTGCTGCAGATTGTTGATCACCTATAAGTGAAAAGATTGGTATTGAATACCCAAGTAAAGCTTT
>MDTB01237031.1_pt1 | contig 38371 bp, 41 predicted proteins | sample 811161 | NCBI WGS metagenome assembly MDTB01 (sample SAMN05326650, study PRJNA326480) | marine metagenome | isolation source: seawater | place: Mediterranean Sea | collected 2009 | reverse complement strand
TAGGAATATATTTGAAATTTTCAGGCAAACTAGATATTAAAAGCTCTGAATTATATAATATAATAAATTTATATTTCATTAACTTAATCAGAATATTCTTGTAATCATTTAAATTATTGAAAGATTTCATCCAAAAAAGTTTAAGCTTGGCCTCGAGTTTAAAGTCTAATAAATTTTCATTATTACAAACAATGATTACATCAGCTATCATTTTAATTTTTTCAGCTTTAGTAATATTTTTCCAATTTACTCCTTCTAGATTCTTTTCTATTTCCGTATTATTGTAAACTGTAACTTGATGACCTATTTTGACTAATTCCTGAGTAAAATGAATTATGCTTTTCTGATGATAATCTAGAGCTTTTAAATTCAAAGAAAATGAAGTAAAATTTATTGTGTTATCTAAAAAAATAAAATGCATTATTGAACTTTAAACTATGAATGATACAAAAACTAATATTATAAAGGTTTATGGAAAAAATATAGATAGTTTTTTTCAAAACATAATAACTAATAATATTGAAAGTTTAAATAATGACAACTCTATATATACTGCTATTTTATCGCCTCAAGGAAAATATCTTCATGATTTCATTATGATAAAAGAAAATAATTTCTTCCTGATAGAAGCTAATGATAATAAAATTTCAAGTTTAATTAAGGAAATAAAAAAATACGATATAAGGAATGAAATTAAAATTGAAGAACAAAAAGATCTGATAACGAGTGTAATAATAAAAGAAAACTTACATGATAATTATTTAGAAAAAATTAATGAAAAAAAAAAATTTAAAGATAAAGATTATTTATTTTTTATAGATCCAAGGTCTGAAAGTTTTTTATATAGATTCTGGTTTAATAAAAATTTCAATCATAATAATGAATTAAATTTTTCTACAGAAAAAAACGTAGAAACAAAAAGAATTTCTTTAAGTATTCCTAATACTAATAAAGATTTAATTTATAATAAAAGCTTTATCCTAAATTATAATTTCGAAAACATAAATGCTATATCCTTTGATAAAGGATGTTACATAGGACAAGAGAATACAGCTAGACAAAAGTATAGGGGAAGTCAAAAATATTCATTAAAGACCATAAAAATAATAGAAGGGAATTTGCCTAATTCAAACCATGATCTTTTCATTAAAAATATGAAGATAGGTACTATAAAATCTAGTAGTAATGACCTATGTTTATGTTTATTAAGAACTTCAAATGAAATTAAAAAGAATGAAAAGTTTAAAACTGATACTGGATTAACCTTTAAAGCTTTATGAATCTTCAAATATTACAGATTGTGCTGCGGCTAATCTAGCGATAGGTATTCTATAAGGAGAACATGAAACATAGTCTAGTTTTAACTTATTACAAAAATTAATTGACTTAGGATCGCCTCCATGTTCACCACAAATTCCTAACTTTATGCTTTCATTAACTTTTTTAGCTTCATCTTTTGCAATTTTGATTAATTGGCCTACACCACTAGTATCTAAACTTATAAATGGGTCAACTTCTATAATATTTTTTTCTATATACGCGTCTAAAAATCTGGCTGAGTCATCCCTACTTATTCCGTAAGTTGTCTGTGTTAAATCATTAGTACCAAAACTAAAAAAATCTGCATGTTTTGCAATTTCACCTGAAAGAAGTGCCGCTCTAGGTAGCTCTATCATAGTTCCTATCAGCAGTTTAGGTAATTTGCCCTTAATTTTTTCTATTGAATTCATTTCTTCCTTAATGGAGTTTTTAATCAATTTTAATTCTTGAGCAGAAAAAATAAGAGGTATCATGATTTCTATAGAAGGGCTTTTCCCTATTTCATTTTCTACTTCAACTGCCGCCTCAATTATTGCTTTGGCTTGCATCCTATAAATTTCAGGAAAAGTAATACCTAGCCTAGACCCTCTATGCCCCAACATAGGGTTTAATTCTCCTAATTGCTCAATTCTTGAGTTTAAATCTGACTTGCTAATATTAAGTTTTTTAAGCAGTTCTGTATTTTCTTCACTTGTTTTAGGTAAAAACTCGTGTAAAGGAGGGTCTAAAAGTCTTATGGTAACGGGTCTGAATTCCATAATTTTAAATATACTTTTGAAATCTTCTCTCTGAAAAGGTTCTAGTTTTTTTAAAGCTTGTTTTCTCTCTTCTAAATCTTGAGCTAATATCATTTGTCTCATAAATAAAATTCTATTATTATCAAAAAACATATGTTCTGTTCTGCATAACCCAATACCTTCAGCCCCAAATTTTTTAGCTATATTTACATCTTCTGGTGTTTCAGCATTTGTTCTTATAGATAACTTTCTTAGTTCATCTGACCATTGCATTATAATATTAAAGTAACTGGATAACTCAGGTTCTACAGTTGATATTTTACCTAATATAACCTCTCCACTAGAGCCATTTATCGTAATTATTTCTTCATTTTTTATTATAGTATCTTTTATTATTAATTTTTTTTCAGTCTCATTAATATTGATTTCAGAAGCTCCAGAAACACAAGGCCTTCCCATACCCCTAGCAACTACAGCAGCATGGCTCGTCATACCTCCTCTCCCAGTTAAAATACCTTTTGCTGCATGCATTCCATGAATATCTTCTGGACTAGTCTCTGATCTAACTAATATTACGTCAACTCCTGAAGCAGCTAATTTTTCTGCATCATCAGCAGTAAAAACTACCTTACCTGAAGCTGCACCTGGTGATGCTGGTAAACCTTTTGTTAGTATTTCTTTTACGGAATCTGGGTCTAGTGTGGGGTGTAATAACTGTTCTAGAGTTTCAGGGTTAATTCTTATTATTGCCTCTTTTTTTGAGATCACTTTTTCTTCTACCAAATCTACTGCTATTTTGATGGCTGCACTTGTAGTTCTTTTACCATTTCTAGTTTGTAATATCCAAAGTTTATTTTGTTGTATAGTAAACTCAACATCTTGCATATCTAAATAATGCTCTTCAAGTTTGTTAAAGACCGTAATCAATTCATTATATTTTTTAGGCATTTTTTCCTCTAAAGAGTCACCTTTACTATTTCCTTCTTTTTTTTTACTTAAAGGCTGAGGTGTTCTTATACCCGCCACTACATCTTCACCTTGAGCATTAACTAAATATTCTCCATATATTTCTTTTTCTCCTGTAGATGGATTCCTAGTAAAAGCTACTCCTGTGCAACAATCATCTCCCATGTTACCAAAAACCATTGCCTGAATATTTACAGCAGTTCCCCATTCCTCGGGTATATCATTTAGTTTTCTATAAGTTATAGCTCTTTGATTTTTCCAACTATCAAATACTGCAGAAATTGCTCCCCATAATTGATGATTAGGGTCTTGAGGAAATTCCTTTTTCGTAACTTCATAAATATGTTTTTTATATCTATCAACCAGTTGCTCTAAATTTTCCTCAGATAAATCAGTATCTAGAATTACGTTATTAGAAAGCTTTTCTTCTTCCAGAATTTCTTCAAAATCTGTGTGAGGTATTCCCAAAACAATATCAGAATACATTTGTATGAAACGTCTGTAACTATCTAATGCAAACCTTTTATCATTACTAGCTTTAGCTAAATCTATAACTGTAGCATCATTTAATCCTAAATTTAGTACTGTATCCATCATACCAGGCATAGAAGCTCTACTTCCTGATCTTACTGAAACAAGTAATGGGTTATCGCCTCCTCCAAATTTAAAATTTAGTTTTGTTTCTATATTTTTTATTGCTTCATCTACCTGAGAAATAAGATCATTAGGGTAATTTTTCTCATGTGAATAATAATAGTCACATACCTTGGTAGAAATAGTAAATCCTGGTGGAACCGAAATATCTAGTTTATTCATTTCAGCTAAGTTAGCCCCTTTTCCACCAAGTATATTCCTCATAGCTGCATTACCATCAGCTTTACCAAAACCAAAATTATAAACCCACTTACTCATAGTTCTTTACCTTTAATAATTTTTGAAAAATTAGCTACCTGCATTAAACAATTCTTTATATCAGATAATAGACATAATCTGTTAACTTTTAAAAGAATATTTTTATCGTTAATTTGAACTTCTTCGAAAAATGTATTAATAGGCTTTGTAAATAATACTAGCTTATTCAAATTATAATATAAATCAGTTTCGTTATATTTAAAATTCTCAATTATCAGATTATACAATTCTTTCTCATAATTAGATTGCAACAAACTCTTTTTTAAATAGACTTTGCCCATAGTTTTTATTTTTTCTTCAGAACTTTCTAAAATATTTAATATTCTTTTAAAAGCAATTAAAAAATTTTCACCTTCTTTAGTTTTTGTAAAACGGTATAGATTTTCACAATTCCTATCTATATTTATAAGATTAATATTATCTTTATCTAAAATCATACTTTTAAAAATAATCGCTTTATCAATATTATTAACCTTAATCAGGTTTTCTATCCTTTCTAAGATAAAATTGAGAATTTTTTTCTTATCCTCATCAGTATTTTTTATAATTATAGATTTGAGTTTTACATATTGATCAACAGATTTTCCTATTAAACTTGTTAAATTAAAAGATAATTGACTTTCAGATATTATTCTTATGATGCCTAATCCTGCCCTTCTTAATGCATATGGATCCTTAGAACTAGAAGGCTCTAAACCTATCAAAAAAAAACCCACCAAACTGTCTATTTTATCAATAATTGCTAGGATTTTTGATATTTTCGTCTCTGGACACTTATCTAATGGACCATATGGTTTATAGTGATCTCTAATTGCTTTACTAACGCTCGTATTAAAGCCCTGTTTTTGTGAGTAATAATAACCCATAGTTCCTTGCAATGAAGGAAACTCTCTAACTAATTCTGCGGGTAAGTCATTTTTACATAAACTAACTGCATCTAACAAATCTTTACTATTTTTACTGTCCATATTTAAATTTTTTATAAAAAAATTAGTTATTATTTTCATTCTTTCAACTTTTTGCTGAATAGTACCTAATTTATTATGAAAAATAATTCTTCTAAGCTCTTCTGTTTTATTTTTAAAGTCAGAATTATTATCTTTATCCCAAAAGAAACTTGCATCATCAAGTCTAGCCTCTATAACACATTGGTTACCATATATAATTTGTTTTCCTTTATCATGAGGATCTATATTCGAAATAATAATAAAAAAGTTAGATAATTTATTTTCATTATCGTATAGAGGAAAATATTTTTGGTTTTTTTTCATTGAAGTAATAAGTACTTCACTTGGAAGTTTAAGAAAATTTTTGTCAAACTTAGCTAAAAACAAACAAGGATACTCTACTAAATTTGTTACTTCTTTTAAAAGGTTTTGGTCTACATGTAATTGTAATTTATATCTCAATGCAATTTTTTCTGCCTGCTCTAATATAATTTTTTCTCTTTCCTCTTGTTTTATTATTACATTTATATTTTTTAATTCTGCAAAGTATTCGTCTATTGATTTTATAGTTATTTTTTTATTTATTAGAGGATCACTATTTAAAATATAGTCATTAGAAACTAATTCTTTTAAATTAAATTTAAGTAATTTTTTATCATAAATACATAAAATATTTTTTAATGGTCTTATCCATCTCAAACTATTATGTCCCCATCTCATTGATTTTTTCCAGGGTACTTTACTTAAATTTGATTCAAGTATTTTTACTAAAGTTTTTTGTATGTCTGATTCTAATACTTTTCTCTCTATGAAATAATAGTCTCCTTTTTTTGTTTTTTTTGTTTTTAATTTATCAACAGTAGTGTTATGTGACTTGGCAAAACCTTCTGCTGCCTTTATTGGAGCCTTCAAGCTTGGCCCATCAATTACAACTATACTTTCTTTCGGCCTTATATCATAAAAAACATAAGTAAGTCTTTTAGTGCTAAAAAAATATTCAGTTTTTTTAAAAGCCAAGTTATTTTTTTGGAAGCTATTTAATAATAAATTTCCTATATCAATTGCAGAAGTTTCTATTAAACTTGCTGGCATTTCTTCTGACATTAATTCTAATAAAAAATCTGACATTAATTCTTTCCAATTTTCTTAATGTAAACTTCACAACAATTCTTTGATATTTCTCTTACTCTTTTGATGTAAGACGCTCTTTCTGAAACGCTTAATACACCTCTTGCGTCTAGCAAATTAAAAAAATGACTAGCCTTAATACATTTTTCGTAAGCAGGAAGAACTATATTTTTCTCCAATAAAAACTTTGCTTCTAACTCACAATTTTCAAAACTAGACTTAACAATTTCTATATTGGCATAGTCAAAATTATAAAATGATTGTTGGATTTCATTTTCTAAAAAAATATCCCCATAAGTTTTTCCATTATTGCTCCATATTACATCGTAAATATTTTTTTTATCTTGTATAAACATAGCCAATCGTTCTAATCCATAAGTAATCTCTCCACTAATTGGATTACAGTCTATACCACCCACCTGCTGAAAATAAGTAAATTGAGTGATTTCCATACCATTACACCAAACCTCCCAACCAAGGCCCCATGCACCTAAAGTTGGACTTTCCCAATCATCTTCTACAAACCTTATATCATTATTTTTTAAATTAATACCCAAACTGTCTATGCTTTTTAAATATAGGTTTTGCATTTCTAAAGGAGAAGGTTTAAGTATTACTTGAAATTGATAGTATTGTTGCATTCTATTTGGATTTTCTCCATACCTGCCATCTGTAGGTCTTCTACAATGTTGAACATAAGCACAATTCCACTCATCACTACCTAGACTTTTTAGAAGTGTAGCAGGATGAAATGTTCCCGCACCTACTTCTAAATCTAAAGGTTGAATAATAGTACAACTTTGACTTTGCCAGAACTTTTGCAAGCAAAAAATTATATCTTCAAATGTTAAAAAATTATCTGGTTTCATTTTTGTTCACGCATACTGGACACTTATCTTTATTTGCTCCACTATAAAAACTTCCACACTTATTACATTCTATAAGAGCTTCATCGTTATTTCCATTATCATTATTTTTAGTAGTTTCAGATAGATTATTATTTTTTACTTTTTTTTCTATGATTCTAAAAAAATTCCATACTAAAAACAGAATTAAAAATAAAAGAAGAATTTTTGGAAAGCTAAAACCTAACATTTTGATATAGAGTTATAATCCAAATTTAGACCACATAACTCTTTCCTCAATCTTATTCATCAAACTATTAATAACATAATCACTGCCGTGCTCTAATTTATTAGATAAAAACTTTTGCTTAAACCAAGAAGTTTTCTTTGAAAAATCTTTAAACTTTACGTCTTCACCAAATATATTTTTCATTACATTATAATAATCACCTATACCATCAATGAGTCCTAGTTCTTTTGCTTTTAAACCACTCCATACTCCAGCATTGAACAAAATATCATCTTTAGCTTTTAATCTTTTTCCTCTTCTTTTCTTAACCCAATTAATAAACTGTTCATGTAAGTCCTTTTGTATAGTCAAAATTTGCTTAACGTCCTCTTTTTTCTCAGGTAAAAAAGGATCTAACAGACCTTTATTTTTTCCTTGAGAATATACTCTCCTCTCAATTCCAATCTTTTTTAGAGCCTCTACTGCACCAAATCCAGCGGTGATGACACCAATACTACCAATGATAGAACTCTCCATAGCAAAAATTTTATCTGCACTGCAACTAAGCCAATATCCTCCAGACGCCGCTAAATCTTCTACGAAAGCATATACTGGTATTTCTTTTTCTTTAGCTAAATCTCTAATTCTGTTAGCTATTAAAGCAGATTGGACTGGTGAACCTCCTGGTGAATTAATTAATAATACTAGTGCTTTTATATTTTTGTACAAAAATGCTTTTGTTAACGAATCAGATAAATCATTTAGATTTAAACCTCCTCTGCTTCCTATTCTTGTTTCTGTTGATATTATGCCAGATAACTTAATTATTCCTATTATAGATTTCTTTGAAATAAACACTATTAACCTCAGTAATGATTTAATTTTTTAATTTAATTACTTTAACTCTTAAATTAGTTTTTTTAAACTATTATAGTGACAATTTAAATAAAAAATATATGTTAAGTATCTAACGCAGGATTATTTCAAAAACTTATTTTATGCGAATCTGGAATTAAATTGCAAAATTTACTGTTTAAAAATAAGAAAATTAATTTAGCTAATAAAAAGCTTTCTAGCGATAAGTCTGACAATTTCATGAAAAATTTAATTCAAGATGACTTAAAACTAGTTAATAATTTCATGATTTCTAGTATCAAGTCTGAAGTACCTTTAATACCTTTATTATCTGAATATCTAATAAATTCAGGAGGTAAGAGAATACGCCCAGCACTAACTATACTTTTTTCAAAACTGTTTGGATATAAATATGGTTCAAGACATATTCATTTATCTTCTTGTATAGAGTTCATACATATGGCTTCACTTCTTCATGATGATGTTGTTGATGAGAGTGAATTTAGAAGGGGAAAAAAAACTGCCAATAAAATATGGGGCAATAAGGCAAGTGTATTAGTAGGTGATTATATTTTTACAAAAGCTTTTCAAATAATGGTAGCAGATCAAGATCAGAATGTTCTCAAAGTATTATCAGATGCTTCTAAGTCACTTGCGCAAGGTGAAGTTATGCAACTAAGCTTAAAGAATAATATAGATATAGATGAGAAAAGATATTTTAAAGTAATTGAAGATAAAACTGCAAAATTATTTTCCTCTTCAGCAATGGTAGGAGGAATTATAGCTAAATGCTCTCAAAATTATATCACTAAATTAGAACAGTTTGGAAATAATATAGGTATTGCATTTCAATTATTAGATGATGCTCTAGATTACGAACAGTCCATTAATAATATGGGGAAAAATAGTGGGGATGATTTTAAAGAAGGCAAAGTAACATTACCTGTTCTTCTCGCTTTGAAAGAAGCTAATGTCTCGGAGAAAATTTTTTGGAAAAAAGTAATTGAAGACCTAGACCAAGATGATGATGATTTTCAAAATGCTCAAAAAATTCTAAAAAAACATGATACAGTTAATGCCACCAAAAAAATAGCTAAGAAATATGCTGTGAAAGCAAAAGACCTTTTGAAAGAGTTTCCAGAAAATATTTATAATGAAGCACTCTTAGAAATTACTGAATTCGTTTTTACTAGAGACAGTTAAAACAAGCTAACATCAATAACATCATTTATATTTAAAGCCTTTATAATGGCAAAGCACTTAATGCCCTTTTTAATTTTTAATTTAATAAAAGACTTTTTTGTTAGATGAGCTTTAAAGCTGTTTTTATCAAATTTTAGAACAAGACATACTAAGCCTTTTTGATCTATAATTTCTTCTACTTCTGTTTTTATATAATTTAAAGAACTAATTTGGCTTGGTATAACTTTAGAAATAATAATATCAGTAGATTTAATTTTAACCATTACTTTTTGTTTGAGATTAAGAGCCTTTGAAAAAACTATTAATTTCTCTTTTCCAAATTTTATCTCAGTTAAACCTTGTTTATTGTCTATTTTTTCAACCTCCCCTTTCAAATAAGAATTTTTAAAAATAGCATTATCACTTTTATTATAGAAAGTTAAAGAATTATTCCTGTCTCCTGAATAAACCAATCTTCCATCTTCTATGAAATGAATGTTGTTTCCTAATACAAAAGTTTCTGTAATAGAATGAGACACATATATTGCAGGTATATTCAATATGTCATTGATTTTAATAATATAAGTAATTAATTCATTTTTTCTTTCTTGATCTAAGGATGCTAACGGTTCATCCATTAATAATATATCTGGTTGACTAAGAAGTGCTCTTCCTATAGCAACTCTTTGTTTTTCTCCTCCTGATAAATTTTCTGGAAATCTCTTAATTAGTTTTTTTAAATCTAGCATTTCAATAATTTCTTTTTGCTTAAAGTTTAAGACTCTTTTTTTATTAAGTTTTAATCCATATAATAAGTTTTGTTTTACATTCATATGTGGAAATAGTCTTGATTCTTGAAATATATATCCTATCTTTCTTTCAGACACCGGTAAAAAAATACCTTCATCAGTATTGGAAAGTATCTTATTATTGATTATTATTTTACTTTTTTCTGCCTTTTTTAGTCCTGCAATACAATTTATAATCGAAGTTTTACCCGAACCTGAAGGACCAAACAAGCAGTTAATTCCATCTACAAGGTTAATTTTTACATCTAGAGTGAACTTATTTATTTTTGTTTGAATTAATATAATATTTTTCAATTATTTTCTCTTTTATACTTGGAAATTCTCTCAAAAATTATTTCTGACAATATCAAAGAAAATATTGATATAATAATCGCTATTATAGTTAGTCTCATTGCCATTAATTCTCCATTAGGCATTTGTAAGAAGTTATAAATGGCAGTAGACAAAGTTTGCGTCTCTCCAGGTATATTGGATACAAATGTTACTGTAGCTCCAAATTCTCCCAGTGATCGAGCAAAACATAAAGTGAAACCAGCTATTATTCCAGGAAGAGCCAAGGGAAGCGTTATAGTTAAAAATATAATCAACCTGTTTGCTCCAAGAGTTTTGGCTGCTTCTTCATATTTAACATCAATCATTTCTATAGAAACTTTTATAGCTCTGATCATTAAAGGAAAACCCATTATAGCACAAGCTAAAGCAGCTCCTGTCCATTTAAAAGCGAATGTAAAATTAAAATATTTTAATAAAAACTTACCAATAACACCATTGACTCCAAATGTAATGAGCAGAATATATCCTGTAACTACTGGTGGTAAAACTAGAGGTAAATTAAACAAACTAATTAAAAGCTTTTTAAAAATAAAATTTTTTCTAGCAAATACGTACCCTAACACTATAGCTATAGGCAAACTAATAAGCGATGCAACTAAAGCAATTTTAAGAGATAAATAGATTGCTGATAATTCTTCTGGTGTTAGATTAATCATTTTTAACTATAAAACCCCATTTTTTTAAAACTGATAGACTATCATCACTTAACAAAAAATCATAAAAAACTTTTGTCTTAGCTTTATTATTTAAAGTAGCTATAGGATAAATTATTTCATTATATTTATCTTGTTCTAAATTATAAATAATTTTAACTTTATCAATAGCTAAAGCATCTGATAAATATACTATTCCATACTCTAATTCTCCTCTAGCAACAAAATTCAGTGCTGCTCTTACATTAATACTCTCCACATATTTTGTATTTAATTTACTCCATGCTTTGATATTTTTTAGGTAATCCAAAGCATATATTCCTGCAGGAATTGCTTTAGTCATAGCTAAAGATATTTTTGTTTTACTATTGAAAAGTTTTTCTTTCAAACCCTTTATGTTTTTTATCATAGGAATATCATTATTTTTATTAGTAATTAAAACTAACGAATTATATAAAAAGATTTTTCTAGTATCTTTTATAATCAAGTTTTTTGATTGCAAATAATCCATCCATGCCTCATTAGCAGATATGAATAAATCAGGTCTAGCTCCATTTTTTATTTGCAAGGCTAATTGAGAGGTTCCCATATAAACCGGTTTTACATTATACTTTTTATTTTTTTTTATAAAATGCGAAAGCAGTTCATCAAGACCTTCAGTTAAACTTATTGGGGCATAAAGAAGTATTTCTTTTTGACTGCCCTGTAAAGGACAATGAAGAAGAATGATTAAAGCCAAAGAAAAAACTGAAGGTAAATTTTTAGTTTTAAAAATATCAATCATAAAAAACTCAAATTAGCTTAACATAATTTAAGTAAAAATATTTACACTTTTAAACTTATGAATTTGTTCTTGTTATGATTATATATCTGCATTTCACAATTTTTTATATTGAACCATAAAGCATAAATATTAACATCCTTTTTCTTTACAGCTTTTTTTACAAAGTCATAAGAAAGTATGTTTTTTACAGACAATAATACAGCCTCTTTTTCTATCAGCTCATAATTATTAGTATTTTTTATAATTTTATTTAAAGGTTTTAAGATATCTAACCAATTAGAAATGTTTAAAGTATTATTCTTTTCTATAGCGTTATCACAATATGCTTTAACTCCTCCACAATTAGAATGTCCTACAACAATAATGTTTTTTACTTTAAGGTTTAGCACTGCATATTCCAAAGCAGCTCCAGAACTACACATTTTATTTTTACTATTTTTTTCTGGAATTAAGCTGGCAATATTTCTTTGCACAAAAAACTCTCCCGGTTCGGAACAAAAGAAGTCTAATGCGTTGATTCTACTATCACAACAAGTAACAAGAAATGTCTTAGGACTTTGACCTTTTGAATATAATGTTCTAAACTTTTGCTTATTTAATTTAGATAAAGAATATTTCCATTTTTTAAATCTATTTTTTAAAATAGTTGGTAAAGGATATAAAATTTGGTCGTTATCTAGCATAATATTTAAAGGTTAAATTTGAAAACATTTATCTATTGTTACATTATTATAGTTTTTATAATAATTTGTATAGTTCTTTATAGTGAAGTTATTTCATAAATATTTAAACTTTGGAATACAATAGTTGACATTTATAAAATCTTCATTACAACGGTATTTTAAACTGAGGATATATGTTAATAGATAAAAATGTAATTAAAAAAAATAAAGAAGATGAATTATGTGAGACAAAAAACTGGCAGAGTAACAGATGGAAAGACGTATCTAGAGATTACTCTCCAGAGGACGTAAAAAAACTAAGTGGTTCCTTAAGAATAGAACATACGATTGCCGACAAAGGTGCTAAAAAATTATGGAATCTACTAAAAACAGAAGATTACATAAATACTTTGGGCACTTACACTGGTAATATGGGTGTTCAACAAGCAAAAGCTGGACTTAAAGCAATTTATGTATCAGGTTGGCAGGTTGCTGCTGATGCTAATTTATCTGGTAATATATATCCTGACCAAAGCTTATATCCTGTGAATAGTGTTCCTGAAGTGGTGAATAGGATTAACAAAGGATTTCAAAGAGCTGACCTAATTCAAACAATGGAAAAAGAAGATAATGTTAAAAGTAGCGATATAGACTATTATCTCCCAATAATTGCTGATGCTGAAGCAGGTTTTGGAGGTCCTTTAAATGTTTTTGAATTAATGAAAAGCATGATAGAAGCAGGAGCCTCAGGTGTTCACTTTGAAGATCAGCTATCTTCAGAGAAAAAATGTGGGCATTTAGGGGGTAAAGTATTAGTACCTACATCTAATTTTGAAAAAATAATTAATACTGCTAGATTAGCAAGTGATGTTTTAAATATACCTTCTGTCATTATGGCCAGAACAGATGCAAATGCTGCTAGATTACTAACTAGTGATATAGATGAGAGAGATAAGCCATTTCTAACAGGAGAAAGAACTTCAGAAGGCTTTTTTAGAATTTCAGGAGGTCTTGATTGTGCTATTGCACGTGGAATAGCTTATGCAAAGTATGCAGACCTAATATGGTGTGAAACAGATAAACCTGACTTAAACGAAGCTAAAAAGTTTGCAGAGGCAATTAAGAAGGTTTATCCTGAAAAGATGCTTGCTTATAATTGCTCTCCATCCTTTAATTGGAAAAAACATTTAGATGATTCTCAGATCGGCAGTTTTCAAAAAGAGCTTGGTGCAATGGGGTATAAATTCCAATTTATAACACTTGCTGGGTTTCATAACTTAAATCTTTCTACTTTTAATTTAGCTAAAAACTATGCAGAGACAGGAATGTCGGCGTATGCAAACTTACAAGAAGAAGAGTTTGCAAAAGAAAATGAAGGTTATAGTGCAATAAAACATCAAAGAGAAGTTGGAGTAAGTTATTTTGATAAAATATCTGAAATAATTTCTTCAGGCAAAAGTTCTACAACAGCCATGCAAGACTCAACAGAAGCAGAACAATTTTAATTATGACAGAAGAAAATATTAATAAAGGTATGCAACAAGCAAAAGGTGGTATATTTGCTCAGGCTGATATAGAAATGTTAAGAAAAGCTTTAGAGTATTATATTAAAAACCATAAACCTCTAGATTCAAGTGAAGAATCTAAGGCAAGTCTTTTATTTCATCGTTTAGGACGAATGGGCCTTAAGTAAAACATTATTTTTTTTTGCGCTCCTGCAGAGACTCGAACTCTAACCATAGGTTTCGAAGACCTATATGCTATCCAATTACACCACAAGAGCTTATTTTACTTTATAGTAAAGATGAAAAAAAACTATTTATTTAATTAATCAGTAAAACTTAGTTTATAAAATTAGATATAATATCATAAATTTATTAATAATTAAAAATGCAAAAAAATTATTTTGTAAATTTTGTAAATTTTGTAGATTTATAGTAAAATAATTGCATGAAAGATATTTTGCTTTCTTTTATTACTTTACCAGGACTTATAATAATAATATATGTGCTTGCTTTAACCTCTAATAAAAGAAATAAGTTTAAAATGTTTTCAGTTGCTTTATTTTTATTTTTTTTATTCAGTTTACCTATTTTTAATAAAATAATTAGTTTTCCATTAGTATCATTACCTAAATACCTAATTAATGATAAAACAAATAACTTAGATAATGCTAGTGCAATTTTAGTTTTAACTGGCGGAGTATATAAAAATATTCTAGATGAATGGCAACCTAGCAGATCAACAGAAGATAGAGTATATATAGCCAAAAAAATATTAACTAATTATAAATTACCATTGGTTATATCAGGTGGTTTTACTGCAGAAAATGCTCCAAGTGAAGCACAAGTAACAAAAAAATATTATAATTTATCTAATGCTATACTAGATAACTCTAGTGTAAATACCTATCAAAGTGCTATAAGTTTAAAAAGTTATTGCTCAAATTTAAAAGGTTCTTTACTTTTGATTACAGATAAATATCACACATTAAGAAGCTTTCTATCCTTTAGAAGCCAAGGTTGTAATGTCTTAATTTATAATCATAGTAACAAGATAACATTTCTCGATATTATACCTAAAATTCAAGGATTTTCCCGGTTTAATAAAGCAATTTATGAGTATGCAGGTATAATGTATTATGTTTTAACATTAAAAATTAATCCTTTTAATGTCTTTTAAATTATTCGGGTTTATTTAAAGTCAAAGGGTATTTAATTTTCATATTTAAACTCATTGGAAAACTTGAGTTTGAATTGATAGATTTAGCTAAAGGCATATTTATTTTTCCAAACCCTGATACTCCAGCAAAAACTCCAAAACCTTGGACTAAATTTAATTTACCTGAACAGTTTGGATTTCCATTTATTGCTGCAGATGTATTACAACTCCAAGATGTAATTAAAGTGCCTTCATTCTTGACATTTTTTATGTAACAATATCCTTGCAAATCTTCAACCACTGCAAAACCACAACTAAAACCTCTGCCTTTATAAGATCTTCCTAAAAAATCGCACTCTAAATTTGCATTATGAAAATTGTTATCATCATTACTTGTAATCTTTCCCATTAGTGTACCTTTTATTATCTCGTCTTCTTCAATACTTTTGAAATTAATTTTATTTTCTTCATTAATAATTATATCTAATTTCACCTGAGAGAAGTCATTATCACCTTTTACAATTAAGGAAATAGAGAAAATAAAGATTACCATTAGATATATTTTTAACTTCATAGTATAATCATAACTTATTAATATGTTTGTGAAATAATTATTTAAACCTTGTTTTAATTTAAAAGTATATTATTTCATTAGATAACAAAAGGATTTATTATGTTCAACATACGTAAAGTACAAGCACACTGTGATATACCCTGTAAAGTCTATGATCCAGGCATCATACAATATTCAACACTAAGCATAGTTAGGTTTATAGATCTTATTAACGAAGAAGTTAAGGAAGCTGAAATGAACAGCAATAATATTGCCCAGCTATCTAGATTAGTAGCTGTAAAAGAACAACATGCTAAAGAAGTAAAAGATGAGGTGGCAACTATCTGGGGTGATTATTTTAAAGAACCTCAAATACAAAAACACCCTCAGGTTCACGAGCTCGTTCACTCAATCATGCAACTTGCATCAAAATGTAAGCAGGGAATAAATAGAGAAGATGGAGTAGAATTATTAAAGAAAGTTAATAAATTCACTGAAATTTTTTGGGATACCAAGGGTATTAAAACGGAAAAAAAGTATGCCCCATACCCTCCAGAGCTAGTTATAGTTTGTCCAGTTTTAAAGAGTGTTTAAAATATTTAAAGTTTCTGGAACCAGTATGGAACCTACTGTAATGTCAGGTGACCTAATACTTTCTACTATAATTTTTAAAAGGATTCTAAAAAAGAACAATTTAGTTATATTTTTTGATAAAACCCACAGTTTTATCATAAAAAGAATTTCTAATATAAATAACAATAATATCATTCTTAAATGTGACAACAGAAAATCTGATTCTGTATTTTGTCAGAGCCCAATTAATAAAAATAAAGTATTATTTGTCGTTTTACTTATTGTTAAAAAAAAATATGTAAATTTTGTAATAAAGTGTAAGAGAAAGATTTTATTTTTTATTTAATTTTTTACTTTTTTAATTTATAATACTTTTGGGAGGAGAGATTATGATTAAAATTCTTACATCATTAAAACTTACTTTAATAACTGGTTCAGTAATTACTTTAGCCTTTCTTATATATTATTCAACTTTAGGTTATAGTTTTGATATATATTTTTTTCAGTTTATTTTTAGATATATACACGTTTTAGCTGGTATAATGTGGATAGGTTTATTGTGGTACTTCAACTTTGTGCAAATTCCTAATATGCCTAAAATTCCAGATGAACAAAAGCCAGCTATAGGTAAAGTCATTGCACCAGCAGCGTTGTGGTATTTTAGATGGGGAGCTATGTTTACTCTAATATCGGGTTTAATTTTAGCTCATTTAAATGGTTATTTAATATCAGCTTTACAACTTGGTATTTTTTCAGATAGCTCCAGGGATACTGCTATAGGAATAGGTATGTGGCTTGCTATAGTAATGTGGTTTAATGTTTGGTTCGTAATATGGCCCAATCAAAAAAGAGCTCTAGGTATAGTAGAGGCTGATGCTGATAGTAAAGCTCAATCAGCTAAAAGAGCTATGTTGTTTTCTAGGACAAATACTCTCTTATCTTTACCTATGCTATTTGCTATGGTGTCTGCTCAAAATATTTGGGCATAATAATAATTTATTAACCTAAGAGCATTATACTCTTAGGTTAACTTAAAAATTCTTTTAAAAACCTTCCAGATGAATTAACTTTTTTATTTATTCCATTAACCCAAACTTCTTTTAAACCTATAGGTTCTACTATTAATCTTTCTGATTTAGCAGGTAGATCATTAACTCTAAATGGTTTAGAGGTGTTAACTTTATTTGGATCAAATAAAATCATATCTGCATAATAACCTGGAACCAATCTTCCTCTTTTAGGAATTCTACAAATATCTGCTTGTTTACCACAAAGATTATAGATTGCTTCTTCTAAAGAAAAGATATTCTTCTCTCTTGTCCACTTTCCTAATAATTCTAAAGCATAACCTGCATCGCATAAAAGTGATGTATGGGCTCCTGCATCAGAAAGAGCTATAGTAGCATTTTCATGCTTTAATAATTTTTTTACCTCAGCATCATCAGAGTTTAATAGTTCAGCAGCAAACAAATCTTGCATACCTTTATCTATTGCATGATCCAATAACCAATCAAATGGTTTTTTATTATAACATCTAGAAATATCGTATAAATTTTGTCCTGCGTATTGCTTCATGATTATTGGATCTACAGATTTTAATAGTTTTATTTTTTCCCAGCTGCCAACAAATAATTTATTTTTAGTCGTATCTTCAATTTCTTCCAAAACTTTTTTTCTAAAATATTTATTTTTCAAAACATTTTTTTTTTCCTTTATATCCTTCTGCAACATATACTCTTTCCAAGAAGTCAACCCCTCTAACATATATGGCTCTTCCATTGTAAACTCCATAGTTAAAGGTCTACATGATACTTGCCCCCATATTTCATAACCATTTTCTTCTGCTGCTTTAATATCTTCTAAAGTATTAAAAGCCCAATCTTTTTTAACAGGATTTTGCAAAAGAGCTGCGACCATTGCAGGTCTTTTTGTATTACCTAGTAGTTTACTAATATCATTTATATCACTATCATTAGACTTGGTAATCATAAATACACCTCTACCATCTATTGCCATTGCCTGAATAAGTCTTGCTATTTCTTCATTACAGGCAAACCTTGAAGGCATAGGTACGCCGCCTTCCCCATTGTGTCCTTCAAATGTTGAAGTTGCAAAACCTATAGAGCCCGATCTCATTGCTTCTACTACAATTTTTTCCATCATAATAATTTCATCCTCATTAGCTTTTCTTTTCATAGCATCCTCACCCATCACCCATATTCTCAAAGCAGAATGTCCTATAAAGGAACATATGTTTATAGCTAATTCTTTATTTTCAATATTTCTTACATAGTCTTGATAACTTTCATAATTCCAGTCTATTCCTTTTTTAAGTGTTTCATATGGCATACCTTCAACTTTAGTTAAATTTTTTATATTTAACTCTCTATGTTCTTTTTTACAAGGAGCTATAGTAAATCCACAGTTTCCTATTATTGCTGTTGTAACACCTAAATCTAATGAAGGTGAAGCAGTTGGGTCCCATGTAATTTGAGCATCATAATGAGTATGTATATCTATAAAACCTGGACTTAAGACTAATCCTTCAGCATCATAAATATTATTTGCAGCACCAATGTTATGGCCTCTTTTTATAATTGTATCACCTATTATTCCTATCTCACCGAGAAAAGAGGGCAGACCTGTTCCATCTACAATTTTTGCGTTAATAATTTTTAAATCATACATAACAGTTTTATTGTATCATTGCTCTAGCTACTTTACTTTGATTTTTTCTATTCAAATATTTACTAATAAAACTTGATACTTCAAGAAGCTTTTTAAAATCAATACCTGTTTTTATACCCATTCCATTAAGCATATATATTACATCTTCGGTAGCTACATTTCCACTTGCTCCTTTAGCATATGGACAACCTCCTAAACCTGATACAGATGAATCAATTGTTTCTACTCCTAATTGCAAAACTGCATAAATATTTGATAAAGCTTGACCATATGTATCATGAAAGTGTACTGCTAGTTTTTTTATATCAATGTTTTGAGATACTTTCTTAAACAACTTTACTGCTTCTAAAGGAGTTCCACATCCTATAGTATCACCCAAGGATATTTCATAACAACCTTGTTCAATCATAAAAGAAGCTATTTCAGAAGTCTTTTCATAACTAATTTTACCTTCGTAAGGACATCCTAAAACACAACTCAAGTAACCTCTTATTCTTAAATCATATTTTTTAGCTTCTTTTATTACTTCCTCTATTCTTTTTAATGAATTAGAAACTGTGCAATTAGTATTTTTTAAAGAGAATTCTTCTGAAGCAGTTGCAAAAACACATATAGTATCTGCTTTTTTTTCTATAGCCTTTTGGAGCCCTTTTAAATTAGGTGTTAATACAGGGAATGAAACATCATGATTTTTTTTTATTCGATCTATAATTAAATCACTATCAGCCATTTGAGGCACCCATTTAGGAGAGACAAAGGATCCTATTTCAATATTCTTAAAGTTACATTGGACAAGCCTATCAATAAAATCTATTTTGACTGCAGTAGGTATTACTTTTTTTTCATTTTGTAATCCATCTCTGGGACCAACTTCATAAATATTTATTTTACTAGGAAATGTCATCTTGCCATTTAGGTTTACTCTTTGTTAAAAAAGCACTGATACCCTCTTGTCCCTCATCTGAAACTCTTATTCTAGCAATACTATCTGAAGCATTATTAATTAAAATATCATCTATATTTTTATTATAAATATTTTGTAAATAACTTTTTATTTCAGATTGAGCTTTAGGCCCTCCTAATAAGATTTTATCGATCAATTTATTTCTTTCATCAATAATATTCTCTTTTTTAACAGCTATATTAATAAAATTATATTTAATTGCTTTACTAGCATCAAATATTTCTCCAGTTAAAAAAAGTTGTTTTGTTTTTATATATCCTATTGATCTTAATATATATGGACCAATCATTGCAGGAATAAGTCCTAACTTTACCTCAGAAAAACAAAATTTAGAATCAATGTCTGCAATCGTAAAGTCGCATACACTTATTATTCCTAACCCTCCTCCAAAGGCATGCCCATTTATTATAGCAATAGTTGGGCAATAAAAGTCATCTATAGTTTTAAGCATTTTAGAAAATTTTAGAGCGTCTTTTTTATTATCTTCTATGCTAAGATCTATTGATTTCTTCATCCATTCTAAATCTGCACCAGAAGAAAAGCTTTTATCTACTCCAGTTATTATTAGAGCTCTACACAATTTTTCTTTGTTTAATTTCTCTAAGCATACAATAACTTCATCTAGTATTACTGAATTAAGTGCATTTCTGGTATCAGGATTGTTTAAAACAACCTGAAAAACATTTTTTTTTAGATTTGTTACTTTTAAATACTTATAGCTCATTTAAATCACATCCTAAATATTCCAAACTTTCCGGTTATTCTTTTTGAATTTAGACTATATGTCAATGCTAATGCTAATTTTTTTCTTGTAGTTATAGGGTCTAAAATTCCATCATCCCATAATCTAGCTGATGCATAATAAGGAGAGCCTTCATAATCAAATTGATCAATAATCTCTTTATTGAAATTAATCTTATTCTTTAGTTCCCATTTTTTTCCTAGCTTTTTATATTGAACTTCTTTAACTGATGATAATACTTTAGCTGCTATTTCTCCTCCCATAACTGAAATTTTAGAATTAGGCCAAGAAAAAAGAAACCTTGGACTGTAGGCTCTGCCGCACATGGCATAATTACCAGCACCAAATGACCCTCCTATAATTAAAGTAAATTTAGGAACAGTTGCTGTTGATACTGCATTAACTAATTTAGCTCCATCTTTAGCAATTCCTCTTTCCTCAAAAGATTTACCTATCATAAAGCCTGCAATATTTTGCAAGAAAAAGATTGGGATACCTCTTTTTTCACACAGTTGAATAAAATGAGTGCCTTTTAATGAAGACTCGGAAAATAATATTCCATTATTTGCTATTATACCTATAGGATATCCCATTAAATGGGCAAAACCTGTTACTAATGAAGTACCATAATTAGACTTGAACTCATCTAATTCTGAATTATCTACTATTCTAGCTATTATTTCTTTAACATCGAATTGTTCTTTAAGCTCACTTGGAATAATGCCATAAATTTCTTTTGGATCGTAATGAGGTTCTATAACTTTTCTTACTTTTAAAAAATGCTTTTTTTCATAATTAAGGTTTTTCATTATTTTCTTTGTAATATTCAGGGCATCATAATCATCTTCTGCAAAATAATCGGCTACTCCAGATAATCTAGTATGTAATTCTGCTCCACCTAATTCTTGATCATTTGTTATTTCTCCAGTTGCAGCTTTTACTAAATGTGGCCCTCCTAAAAAAATAGTTCCATTTTTTTTAACTATAACAGTTTCATCTGACATAGCAGGGATATATGCGCCTCCAGCTGTACAAGACCCTAGAACTGCTGAAATTTGTGGAATTCCTATTGAAGACATATTAGCCATTTCAAAAAAGATTCTTCCAAAACCGTCTTTATCCGCAAAAATACCAGTTTGTTCCCTTAAATTTGCACCACCAGAATCAACTAAGTTTATACATGCTAAATTATTTTCTTTTGCAATTTCTAAACCTCTTAAATGTTTTTTTAAAGTGACAGGGTAATAGGTACCCCCTTTAACAGTTGCATCATTTGCAATTATCATAGTATCTCTACCAGAAACTTTTCCTATAACTGTAATAATAGAACCAGAAGGAGTTTCATTATTATTGAGATCATAACCAGCAATTTGTCCAACTTCTAAAGCACTTTCTTTATCATCTAAAAGATATTCTACTCTCTGTCTAGGTAAAACTTTTCCCCTCTTAATATGTCTTTTTCTTGAATCTAAGGATCCTCCTATTTTGATTATTCTAGTTTTTTTTTTTAAATCAGCGACTAAATCTTTCATTCTCTCAAGATTATTTTTATAAGATTTACTTCTAGTATTTATATTTGACTTTATAATCAACTTATTATTTCCAATGCTAATGCAGTAGCCTCACCTCCACCTATACAAAGAGATGCCACGCCTTTCTTTAAATTATTCTTTTTCAATGCATTAATTAGTGTCGTTACTATTCTTGTACCTGATGCACCCACTGGATGACCTAAAGCACAAGCACCTCCATATATATTAAGTATATCATTGGGAATACTTAGGTCTTTCATAACTGCCATTGGAACTACAGCAAAAGCTTCATTTACTTCAAATAAATCTACTTCATTCTTGTTCCATCCTGCTTTATTCAAAACTTTTTCAATAGCACCAATTGGGGCAGTTGTGAACCATTTAGGTTCATGGCTGTTAGTTGCATGATTTATTATTTTTGCTATAGGCTTAATTCCTCTTTTATTTGCTTCAGACTCTAACATTAAAATCACAGAGGATGCTCCATCAGATATTGAGGAAGAATTAGCGGCAGTTACTGTTCCATTTTTTCTGAATGCTGGTCGCAAACTAGGTATTTTTGATATATCTGCCTTGAAAGGTTGTTCATCTTTACTAACAATGATTTCCTTTTTTTTAAGGATAGTTCTAATTGGTACAATTTCATTTTTAAATGTTCCATCATCGTTTGCTTTTTTAGCTCTATTTAAAGAGTTTATAGCAAAGCTATCTTGCTGATCTCTAGTAAACTGATAATATTCTGCAGTGTCTTCAGCAAAACTTCCCATTAATTTTCCTTCTTCATAAGCATCCTCTAATCCATCTAAAAACATATGATCCTTGACATCTGCGTGCCCCATTCTAAAGCCTCTTCTAGCCTTAGAAAGAATATAAGGAGTATTAGTCATATTCTCTAAACCTCCTGCTACTACTATATTATTTTGATTTGCTATTATACTATCATGAGCAAACATTATTGCTTTCATTCCTGACCCACACATTTTATTTATAGTAGTAGCTCCACTAGTAGCTGGAATTCTTGCTCCCATCGCAGCTTGTCTAGCAGGAGCTTGTCCTAAACCTGCAGGTAAAACACATCCCATAATAGTTTCATCTATATCTTCAGGATTTATAGAAGTTTCCTCAATATTTTTTTCTATTACTTTACTTCCTAATTTTGTAGCTTTTATACTTTCCAAATTCCCTTGAAAGCTTCCTATAGGTGTTCTCTTTGCACTTACTATTACTACTTTATCCTCACTCATAACTATTCTCCTTTATAATTAATTAAAATTTTTTTTAAAAATTTCTCTTCCTATTAACATCCTTCTAATTTCGTTAGTTCCCGCTCCAATATCATATAGTTTTGCATCTCTTAAAAGCCTTCCTGTTGGATAGTCATTGATATATCCATTCCCACCTAAACATTGAATTGTTTCTAAAGCCATCCATACGGCTTTTTCTGAAGCATAAAGAAGAGTTCCTGCAGCATCTTCTCTAGTAATATTTCCTTGGTCACAAGATTTTGCCACATTATACACATAAGACTTGCAAGCATTCATAGTAGTATACATATCAGCGATTTTACCCTGCATTAGCTGAAATGTTCCTATAGGTTTACCAAATTGTTTTCTTTCAACAATATAAGGTAATACAATATCCCAGCAGGAAGACATAATACCTATTGGTCCACCACTTAAAACAGCTCTTTCATAATCTAATCCACTCATTAATACCCCTACACCATCATGCAAGTTACCTAAAATATTTTCAGCAGGTACTAAGCAATTATTAAAAACTAACTCTGCAGTATTAGAACCCCTCATACCTAATTTATCTAATTTAGGAGAAACAGAGAATCCTGGAAAACCTTTTTCAATTATAAAAGCAGTTATTTTATTGTTATTATTTTCGGATTTATCCGAAGTTTTAGCGTACACAACAAAAGTATTTGCATTTGGTGCATTAGTAATCCACATTTTAGTACCATTAAGGCAATATTCGTCTCCTTTTTTATCTGCATTTAACTTCATGCTAACAACATCAGATCCAGCACTTGGTTCACTCATTGCTAAAGCTCCAACATGTTCCCCTGATATAAGTTTGGGTAAATATTTTTCTTTTTGCTTTTCATTACCATTTAGGCAAATTTGATTAACACATAAGTTTGAATGTGCTCCATATGACAAGCCAACAGAAGCTGAGGCTCTGCTAATTTCTTCCATTGCTACCACATGCTCAGTATAACCTAAATCACTTCCACCATATTTTTCTTCTGCAGTAATTCCTAATAAACCTAATTCTCCCATTTTGGTCCACAGTTGGGATGGAAAATCATTTTTCTTGTCTATTTCATCAGCTAATGGAGCAATTTCTCCTATGCAAAAATCTTGAATGCTTTCCTTTAAAGCATTAATATCATTTCCTAAGTTAAAGTCTAAACCTTTTGTGGTATTGGGAATCATAAAATTATTATAATTATAATTATTATATTAACAAGTAATTTGCTAAAGCTAAGAATATTACAAATCCTAGTATATCTGTAATAGTAGTTAATATTACTGTAGCAGAAACCGCAGGGTCTATTTTAAAATAAGATAAAATTAATGGAATAGCTGCACCGAATGTTCCAGCTAATATTAGATTAAAAAGCATTGCAAATGCAATTATACTACCTAATAGATAATCTTTAAACCATATTCCTGTAATAATACCTATAAGAATAGCAAAAAATATTCCATTATAAGCTCCAACTAAAACCTCTTTGCCAAATACCCTTAAGGAGTTTGAAGAAGTTAATTCTCTAGTAGCCATTGCTCTTACAGCTACTGTTAAAGTTTGAGTTCCCGCATTACCCCCCATAGAAGCAACAATAGGCATCAATATTGCTAAAGATACCAATTTATCAAGAGTTGTTTCAAAAAAGGCAATAGCTATTGAGGCTAAAATAGCCGTTAGTAAATTAATCGCTAACCATCCAAATCTGCTTCTCGCTGTTTTAAAAGCGGCTAAGTAAAGATCTCCTTCTCCTGTTACTCCACCTAACTTGTACATGTCTTCGTCAGCCTGTTGTCTAATTAAATCAAGAACATCATCAACAGTAATCATACCTATAAGTCTTCCTCTAGCGTCAACTACTGGAGCAGAAGTCAATTCATATTGATCAAATAAGAAGGCAATATCTTCTCTTTGATCATTAACATTTACTATCTTTGGGTTAATAGTCATTATATCAGAAATTTTAATATCCCTTTTTTTTCTCATAGCTAGATGCAGTGGAACCGTTCCTACTGGTATATGTCGAGAGTCTACTGCAAAAAGTGCATAAAATTCATCAGGGATTCTTTTTGACATTCTTAAATAATCTACAACTTGTCCAATATTCCAAGATACCGGAATAGAAACGTAATCAGTTTGCATAATTCTACCTGCAGAGTCCTCATCATAATTTAAAGCTTTTTTAATTAATTTTTGTAATTCTCTAGGTAAACTCTTTAAAACTTCTTTTCTCAAATTCTCTTCACAAACATCAAGAACATAAGTTATATCATCGGTATCTAACTCTGATAGCATTTTAACTAAATGATTTAAGTCAAACTCTTCTATAATATCTATTAATATGGGAACATTCATAGATGGTAATGTCTCAGAAGGAAAGTCTTCTTTAACAATTCCTACTACAATTTTTCTATCATCACTATTTAAAGTTTCTAATAGGTCTGCAGTATCAGCTGGATGTAATTCTTTAATTAAGTTTAATATAAAACTAATATTCTTATTACTTAGTTCTAATAAAAACTTTGATATTAATTCACTATTAAGAACTATAGATGCGTTAGATGTTTTTTTATTCATAATTTTTTACTAAATATTTTTTTATAATTAACATATATTTATATCATGAAAAATATAGAAATATTAGAAACTAAAAAACCTGTCAACTATCAAGATGCTTTAATCTATATGGAAAAAAAAATTTCTCTTGTTAAAAATAATACCTCTAAAGAATTAATTTGGCTATTAGAACATCCTTCTATATATACTACAGGCAGAGGTTATCATATAGAAAGAAAATCTATAAATAAAATACCTTTATATAATACGGGTAGAGGCGGTAAAATAACATGGCATGGACCTGGTCAAAGGGTAGTATATTTTATTATAAACCTTAAAAAAAGAAATATAGATATAAGAAGGTTTGTGAATAATATTGAAAACTTAATAATAAAATCACTTAAAGAGCTTAAAATTAATGCTTATAAAAGAGATAACATGATCGGCATATGGACATTAGATAAAGATAGAAATGACGCTAAAATAGGCTCGTTAGGGCTTAGAGTAAGTAAAGGTATAATATATCATGGTTTATCTTTAAATGTATCATGCAACCTTAGTCCTTTTTATAATATTGAGGTATGTGGTGTAAAAAATCCAAAAGTTACTTCTATAAATGATCTACTTGGATTTATTGATAATAAATTTGTTGATCGCATATTAAAGAACAATTTAAATTTACTTTTTCTTTAATCAAAAGTAATTAGCAGCTCGTCAGAAGAAACAGATTGATTTTCTTTTACTAAAACTTTTTTTATTATTCCAGAAAATTCTGACTTAATTAAGTTTTCCATTTTCATGGCATCCAATATGATTAAATTATCGCCAGCAAAAATTTTTTGCTTTTCTCTAACTAATACTTTAGTAACCTTTCCTGGCATTGGTGAAAAAACTTGTTTTAAGGATTGAACTTTTTTTTCTTTAGGTAAAACATTTAAAAGTTCATAAGTTCTTCTTCTAAATATGTTAACAGCGCTTTCAGTGCCATTATAAAATATTTTCAAAGAATTATCTAATGCATACACTCTACCAACAAAACTTTCATTTAGTAAATTAATTTCTACAATACTATTTATATAATCGATATTATATTTTACTTCTTTTTGAATATTATTTAATGTAATAATAATAGATTGAGCATTACAAGACATTAATTCAATATCATATTCTTCATATATCCAATTTATAGACCATAAATTTGAAATATCTTTGAAATCTCTACTAATACTTACCAAGTAGTTAATATGATAGCTTAGTGCTAATAAAATTATTATTTCCTTTTCTTTATTACTTTTAGTGTCTGCTTTATATCCTTCTTTATAATGTTCTGAAATAAAGTTAGTATTTATATTTCCTTCAATAAAAGACTTTTGTTTATAAATATCCATTAAAAAATCTATATTGGTATCAACCCCTTTTACACTTACTTTTTTTAAAGCATTTTGCATATTAGTTAATGCTTCATTTCTATCTTTTCCTAATGTTATAATTTTTGCTAGAAGAGAGTCATAATAAATAGAAACTTCTCCTCCTGTAATGTAACCATAGTCTATGCGAGTTTCATTTGAAGGAAAATAAAAATTTTCAAGTCTTCCAGCTGAAGGCATAAAGTTTTTTTTAGGAGACTCAGCGCACAATCTAGATTCAAAAGCCCACCCTTGAACTTTAATATTTTTTTTATTTAGATTAAGCTTTTTGCCATCTGCTATACTTATCATTTGTTCAACTAAGTCTATCCCAGTGACTAATTCTGTAATTGGATGTTCAACTTGTAGTCTAGTATTCATTTCTAGAAAATAAAAGTTTTGCTTTTGGTCCACAACAAACTCTACTGTACCTGCTGAAAAGTAATTAACTTCCTTAGCAAGCCTTACTGCCTGCTCTCCCATATCTTTTCTTGTCTTTTCATTAATGAAAATACTTGGAGCCTCTTCAATTATTTTTTGATGTCTCCTTTGTATAGAGCATTCTCTTTCTCCCAACCAAATTATATTTCCAAATTTATCACCTAATATCTGCATTTCTATGTGCCTGGGTTTTTCTATATATTTCTCTATAAAGACTCTATCGTCATTAAACGCATTTAAAGCCTCACTTTTAGCTGCATTCAAAAGCACCTCAAAATCAGACTCTTTTTCTACTATGCGCATTCCTTTACCTCCTCCTCCAGCAGAAGCTTTTATCATAACTGGGAATCCTATACTTTTAGCTTGGATTAAGCCTTCATTGAGATTAGGAATAGCTTTCTCAAATCCTGGTATACAATTAACTCCTGCCTTTTTAGCAATTTTCTTTGATTCTATTTTATCACCCATTAATTCTATAGCTCTATAAGACGGTCCTATAAATTTTATATTTTCTTTTTCAAGTTTTTGAACAAAGCTAGAGTTTTCTGATAAAAAACCATATCCTGGATGTATTGCATCAACCGATAATTGTTTAGCTGAAGAAATAATTTTATCAATATTTAAATATGAACCCTTTAGAGGATCATTACCTAAAAAATATTTTTCATCGCAAAATTGTAAATGAAGAGATGTACTATCATCTTTTGAATATACTCCTACAGTACTAATGCCTAATTTTTTACAAGTTTTAGCAATTCTTATTGCTATTTCTCCTCTATTTGCTATTAAAACTTTTTTAATCATTTTATTTATAATGGAATATTATCGTGCTTTTTCCAAGGGTTATTGAGTTTTTTATTGCGTAAAATTTTAAATGCATTAATAACCTTAATTCGAGTATAGCTAGGAAGTATTACTTCATCAATATATCCCCGAGAAGCAGCTACATATGGATTAGAAAACTTTTCCTCATATTCTTTAATTTTATCTTTTAGTAAGTTCTCTTTAGCGTTTTTATAGATAATTTTTGCAGCTCCTTCTGCCCCCATAACTGCTATTTCAGCTGTAGGCCAAGCATAATTTATATCACCTCTTAGATGTTTTGAAGACATAACATCATATGCGCCACCATAAGCCTTTCTTGTAATTAAAGTTACTTTAGGTACAGTTGCTTCGGCATAAGCAAATAATAGCTTAGCTCCATGTTTTATAATACCGTTGAACTCTTGATCAGTTCCTGGTAAAAACCCCGGCACATCAACTAAAGTAAGTAAAGGAATATTAAAGCAGTCACAAAACCTTACAAACCTAGCTGCTTTTCTGGAAGAGTTGATGTCAAGGCATCCTGCAAGTGCTTGTGGTTGGTTGGCAATTACTCCAATTGAATAACCTTCTAAGCGAATAAAACCAATGACAATATTTTTTGCGTATTCTTTTTGAACCTCAAGAAAGTCTTTTTCATCTGCTACATTAACTATTAATTCTTTAATATCATATGCTATATTTTTATCCTCTGGAACAAGTGTATTTAATACTTCTACTTTTCTATTAACATTATCGTTTAACTTCTTTACTTTTTTATTAGAAGTATTTGATTGAGGTAAAAAATCAAATAATCTTTTAATTTGCTGAAGTACAATTATCTCATTTTCGAAAGAAAAGTCTGCAACTCCTGATTTTTTTGTATGAGTACTTGCTCCACCCAAATACTCTGTATCTACATCCTCATGAGTAACTGTTTTTACTACCTCTGGACCTGTAACAAACATGTAAGAAGTGTTTTCTGCCATAAAAATAAAGTCAGTCATTGCTGGAGAGTATACTGCTCCTCCTGCACAAGGCCCTAATATTGCAGATATTTGTGGAACTACTCCTGATGCCAATACATTTCTCTGAAAAACTTCAGCATATCCGCCTAATGCTGCTACTCCTTCCTGTATTCTGCTTCCTCCTGAGTCATTAAGACCAATAACTGGTATTTTATTTTTAATAGCCATATCTAATATTTTACATATTTTATTAGCATGTTCCTCTCCTAGTGAGCCACCATACACAGTAAAATCCTGACTATAAATTAATACATCATATCCATTAATCTTACCATAGCCTGTTATGACACCATCCCCAAGTGTGGATTTGCTTTGATTTGATTCACTTATATTTTTACCTTGAACAAACATGCCTATTTCATTAAAAGAATTATCATCTAACAAAATGTCTATTCTTTCTCTAGCAGTTAACTTGCCTTTTTTATGTTGGCTATCAATTCTGTCTTGTCCTCCGGCTTTAGAAGCATTTTCTATTTTTTTTAAGTAGTAATCTATTTTATCATTCATGTTATTCCTTACTAAAAAACATAATATAATTAATGATATCATTGAAAAAAATTTTTTTAAGCAAAAGATTTGACTTGAGTTCTTTATCAATTCCCCATTTCTTCTGATTATAGCTATACTCTAAGTTACTAGCCTCCCATGCATCATCAATATTAATATTATTATACAATATATTTAAACTTATTATTATTGAGTTAGTTAATTCTACTAAGAAAAAAAAAATGGTTATGTAATGAGGATTCATTTTTTTTATGAGGTTAGTGATTTTTTTGTGGTTTATTTTTTTTTGTGTGAACGGCATTAAAGAATAATTAAGCTTAAAGTCTAATTGAAATTTATTTTTACAAAAGTTTAAATAACTATCCCATTTTTCTCTTTGTATTTTTTCTAGTTCACTTCCTATTTTTTCTCTATAACAAATTAAATCCGTGTCTATGTAATTTAATATTTTTTTTTCTATTACCTCCCTACTATTTTTGTCTATATCGGCACTATAAAATAAAATTTTAAAAAATGTGGATTCTTGGTTTTTAGCAAAATCAATGTTAAGTTTTTTAATAAATTTCTTCTCTTTAATAATACAAGGTAATAAAATATTATTGCCTTTATTTGTAGTATATGGAATATCATTATTATAAAGGATAAAACCTTTATCCTTTATTTTCTTTATATCAAAATTACAGATAGTATTTTTCATTAAACCCTTGAAGTTGCATTGTGTTTATGAAATGCCGAGGTAACTTAGCATCAAAAAAGTATTTCTTTTTATTTAATATAAATTTAATTTCTTTTGCATGAAGGTGTAAATTTGAACTTTTAATATTGTGTAATTTTTTATCTCTTATGTAATACTTATTATCTCCTAAAATTGGAATATCAATACTTTGTAGATGAACTCTAATTTGGTGTTTTCTTCCTGTCTTAGGCAATATTTCTATTAACGATAAATCTTTTTTGCTTTCCAAAACTTTATAGAAAGTTTCTGCGTAATTACTTCCTTCAGGATCTGCTACCATTTTCTCTAAGCCTGCAGATTTTTTTTTTGCTAAAGAAATAATTACTTTTCCTTTATTTTTTTTTGGTTTTCCTAAAACTACAGCCCAATATTTCTTCATAATTATATTACTTTTAAATTGATAAGTAATTTCTCTAGCTACGTCTTTTGTCTTAGCTAAAATTAATATTCCTGAAGTACTCTTATCAATTCTATGAACTAACCTTAAGTTAGTTTCATTTTTAATTAAAAATGGCAATGTCATATCAATATTAAAGTTAACATTGCTACCTCCTTGCACTGGTATTCCTTGTGGCTTATTTATAATTGCTATGTACTCGTCTTCAAAAATAATATTATTTTTAATATCATTAATTTTTTCTTTGTACTTATCTTTAATAAAACCAATATTTTTAAAAGTTTTTTTTTCGGTGCTTCTTTTTATAATCTCAAGATTACTATATTGAATAATATCATTAGTTTTTACTTTATGGGATGCCTTAGTGCGTTTTTTATTTACTTTAAAAAAACCTACTCTGATAAGTTTTTGTAACTTTGAAAAACTTATATTAAATTTATTAGATAAAACTCTATCTAGTCTCTCTCCAGAAACTCTATCTTCTACAGAATAATAAATTAGACCATCTTTTTTACACATAGTAAGCTAGACTATTTTTTCAAACTAAATATTACTTAGGTGAACTAGTTTCTATATTTTTATCAATATTATTATCTTTTTTATCTTCACTCTTTACTGGAACATCCTGAACTCTAGCATTTTCATCTCTGTCAACTAATTCCACTACAGCTAAAGGAGCAGCATCTCCATATCTAAAACCTTTTTTTAATATACGTATATAACCACCAGCTCTATTTTTATACCTTACGGGAAACTCATTAAATAGTTTATTTATCTTTGCATCTTTTGGTAATTTAGATATTAACTGCCTTCTTGCATGAAGAGATCCTTTTTTTCCAATTGTAATCATTTTTTCTACTATAGGTCTTAAATCCTTAGCTTTAGGTAAAGTTGTTGTAATCTGTTCATACTTTATTAAAGAAGCAGCTAAGTTTTTAAACATAGCTTTTCTATGAGCACTCGTTCTATTTAGTTTTCTACCACTTAATCTATGTCTCATTTTTTTTCCTCTATTAAATTAATATGGATCTTCTACTTGTTTAGCCAAGGTTTCGATATTTTCTGGTGGCCAGTTTTCAATGGTCATTCCTAAACCTAAACCCATATGCGATAAAACTTCTCTTATCTCATTTAAAGACTTTCTACCAAAATTAGGAGTCCTTAGCATTTCATTTTCTGACTTCAGAACTAAATCTCCAATATATATTATGTTGTCATTTTTTAGGCAATTGGCTGACCTTACTGATAGTTCTAATTCATCAACTTTTTTAAGTAAATTTGGATTTAGTTTGGGTTCAGTATCTTCAACATCTTCATGAACTTGCTCTTCTTCTTGAAAGTTTACAAACAAGGATGCTTGATCAGAAATTATTCTTCCTGCAAGTGCAATAGCATCCTCTGGGACAATGGTCCCATTAGTTTCAATATTCATAGTCAATTTATCATAATCTGTATCTTGGCCAACTCTGGTGTTTTCTACTTTATAAGAAACATTTCTTATTGGACTAAAAATAGAGTCAACCGGTATTAAGCCAATAGGATTTTCTTCTTTTCTATTTAAAGATGAAGGAACATAGCCTTTACCCTCATTAACAGTGAGTGTCATTTTAAAATCTATATCTTTATTAATGTTGCAAATAACTAAATCAGGATTTAATATTTCTACGTTCGCAGTTTCCTGAATCATTTTAGCTGTAACCTCACAAGGTCCTTTTACAGACAATTCTAATTTTTTTTCACCAGGTTCTAATAGCTTTACAGCTAATTGCTTTACATTTAATGTAATTTCTACAATATCCTCTGCTACACCTGGAATTGATGAGAACTCATGCAAAACTTGGTCAAATTTAACTGCCGTGACTGCTGCTCCTCTAATAGAGGAAAGCAAAACTCTTCTCAGTGCATTACCTAAAGTTAAACCAAAACCCCTTTCTAATGGTTCTACTACTAGTGTAGCTTCTTGATGTTTTTGATTTCCAGGAATAAATTCTATCCTAGATGGTTTTATAAGTTCTTGCCAGTTTTTCTGTAGCACAATATATCCTTTTTTAATAAAGTTTCTAAAATTCTATTTACAAAGCTATACTCTTCTTCTTTTAGGAGGCCTACAACCATTATGAGGTATAGGCGTAACGTCTTTTATAGCTGTTATTATAAATCCTGTAGACTGCAAAGCCCTTAGAGCAGATTCTCTTCCTGATCCAGGACCTCTAACTTCAATTTCTATTGTTTTTACACCATTTTCTTTTGCTCTTTTACCAGCATTCTCGGCAGCTAACTGAGCAGCAAAAGGTGTAGACTTTCTGGAACCTTTAAAGCCTTCTGCACCGGCTGAGGACCAGGCAATTGTATTACCCTTAGTATCTGTAATTGTAATAATTGTATTGTTAAAAGTTGCATTTACATGAGCAACTCCAACAGGTATATTTTTTTTTACTTTTTTTTTCTTATTCTCTGTGGCCATAATTTGCTCCTGTTAAGCCTTCTTACCTGCTACAGGTCTAGACTTTCCTTTTCTAGTCCTTGCATTGGTATGAGTTCTTTGTCCTCTGACTGGTAATCCTTTTCTATGCCTTAATCCTCTATAACATCCTAAATCAGCTAAGCGTTTTAAATTTACTGCATTTTCTCTTCTCAAATCCCCTTCAACTACAAAATGTTTATCAATTACATCTCTAACAATTGATAGTTCTTGTTCTGAAAGAGTGTTCACTCTTTTTGAAGGATCTATCTTAGCCTCTTCACATATTTTTTTTGCTCTAGTAGAACCTATTCCAAACACGTAAGTTAAAGCTATTTCTACTCTTTTACCGCTAGGTATATTTACTCCTGAAATTCTAGCCAATTTTTACTCCAAAAAGAAGGTTTTTAATATGAAGTTGAATATTATAGTCAAGCTTTCCTGCAAGTCAATATTCAAAATTCACCTAAGACTTTTTTTATATCTTCAGAAACTTTCTCTATCTCCTGCATACCATTAATATTTGATAATATTCCTCTTTTTTCATAAAATGGAATTAATGGCTTAGTCTCTGAATTATAAGATTTAAATCTATTTCTAATTATTTCTGGTTTATCATCATCTCTACCTCTATCAATTAATCTTTTTAAAATTTCTTCTTCATCTACTTTAATTCTAACCACATAGTCTATTTTAGTAGTTTCGCCTAACAAAGCATCTAACTCTTCAGCTTGATTTACAGTTCTAGGAAATCCATCTAATATAAAACCCTTTTTACAATCATTTTGTGAAATTCTGTCTTTTACAATAGAAAAAACTATTTCGTCAGATACTAGTCCTCCCTTTTCCATAATATTTTTGGCCTTTAAACCTACTTCAGATTTTGAAACTACCGCACTTCTTAACATATCTCCTGTAGAAAGGTGAGGTATTATAAAAGATTCAGAAATAAAAGTAGCTTGTGTCCCTTTTCCACAGCCTGGTGGTCCAAATAATATTATACGCAATTAGTACCTACCTCTGAGTTTAGCTTTTTTTATTAGCCCTTCATATTGTTGTGCGATTAGATGAGAGTGTACTTGAGCTACCAAATCCATTGTCACAGTTACCACAATAAGCAAGCTGGTTCCTCCTAAATAAAAAGGGACAGAGTATTTGGAAATTAATATTTCTGGCAGCAAGCAAACAGCACTTAGGTAAGCTGATCCTATCACAGTAAGTCTTGTGAGTACATGATTTATATAAATTGCAGTGGGCTCGCCTGGTCTAATACCAGGTACAAAACCTCCATTATTTTTCAGATTATCTGCAGTATCCTGAGCATTAAATACTACACCAGTATAAAAAAAAGCAAAAAATACTATAGCTAATACATACAACAACATATAAAGCGGTTGCCCTCTACCTAATAATGAAGTTATATTCATTAGCCAGTCTGGCCCAGCGCCAGCATTTAGACTTAAAGCTGTTACGGGTAACAACAATATAGATGAGGCAAAAATCGGTGGAATTACACCTGCAGTATTTATTTTTAAAGGAAGGTGGCTAGATTGACCTCCCATTATTTTCATTCCAACTTGTCTCTTTGGATATTGTATTATTATTCTACGTTGCCCTCTCTCCATAAAAACTATAAAAGTAATAACTAGTGATGCTAAAAATAAAAAAAACAATATTAGCAGACCAGAAAGAGCACCTGTTTTACCTAACTCTAGAGTGGAAATTAAGGCAGAGGGTAGTTCAGCAACTATTCCTGCCATAATAATAAGAGATATACCATTACCTATACCTCTTGCAGTAATCTGCTCGCCTAACCACATTAAAAATATCGTAGCTCCTGTTAAAGTTATTACAGTAGATAATTTAAAAAAAACTCCAGGGTTATCAACTGCGGGTCCTTGAGAATTAGTCATGCCCTCTAGCCCTGTTGCTATTCCTAAAGCTTGTACTGCAGCTAAAAACACAGTTCCATATCGTGTATATTGAATAATTTTTTGTCTACCAGCATCACCATCTTTTTTTAGTTGAGCAAGGTGAGTAGAAGCTGTACTCATTAATTGTATAATTATAGAAGCTGAAATGTAAGGCATTATATTTAAAGCAAAAATAGACATTCTACTCAACGCCCCTCCTGCAAACATATCAAACATCCCCAAGATACCACCTGTGCTTTGGTTAAAAATGTCATCTAGTGCACCAGGGTTAATACCAGGAACTGGTATGTATGTTCCTAATCTGTATACTATCAAAGCTAATAGTGTAAATATTATTCTTTGCTTTAATTCTGTTGCTTTTGCTATAGCACCAAAATTTACTGAAGATGCTAGCTGTTCTGCTGCAGAGGGCATTTATTACTCCTAATTTTTTTCTATTTGTTTTGTTTTATTGCTGTCTTCTTTTTCTTTTACCTGTTTTTTTTCAATAAAACTAATACTACCTTTTTTATCGCTTAATATCTTAATAGCACTTTTAGAAGCCTTATCCGCTCTAATATTAAAAGTATGTGTAATTTTACCATTACCTAATATTTTTACTAAACTATTTTTTTTTCTAATCAATCCTGCTTTAAAAAAATCTTCTGTAGAAATTACTTTTTTATTATCTATTTTTTTATCATTAATGGCTTTCTCTATATCCCCTAAATTTATTATAGAATATTCTGTTCGAAAAGGGTTTTTAAAACCTCTTTTAGGTAAACGTCTATGCAATGGCATTTGTCCACCTTCAAATCCTTTTATTGCTACACCTGAACGGGCCTTTTGTCCTTTATGTCCAGCTCCTGAGGTCTTTCCGGTTCCTGAACCAATTCCTCTTCCCACTCTTTTAGGCTTTTTTAATGCAGCTTTATCAACAATAGTATTTAATTTCATTATTTTTCCTGAACCTCATAATGAACTAAATGCTTAACTTTTTTTACCATGCCAAAAATACTTTCATTAAAAGGTAATACTCTACTTCTGTTTATTTTATTTAAACCTAAACCAACCAAACACTTTTTTTGGTACCCCTGTCTTCCAATGGGGCTTGCAATTTGCACTACTTTAATTATCTTTTGCTTGCTCATTTTTATCCTTATCTTTTTTAGCCGGTAAATTATTTTTTCCAAAAATACTACTAACCTTGAGGCCTCTTCTTGCAGCAATATTTCTTGGTGATTGTATGTTTTGCAGACCATTAAAAGTAGCCCTTACCATGTTATAAGGACTTGAACTTCCTATAGACTTTGATACTACATCTTGAACTCCAAGCGTTTCAAAAACCGCTCTCATAGGTCCACCAGCAATGATTCCAGTTCCTGGAGGAGCACTTCTCAAAATAACTTTTGACGCACCGTGTCTTCCATGAACATCGTGGTGTATAGTTCTACCCTCTTTAAGAGGTATTTTTACTAATTTATTTTTTGCTTGATCTGTTGCTTTTTTTATAGCCTCAGGCACTTCTCTTGCTTTTCCTGTCCCAAAACCTACTCTTCCTTTATTGTCTCCTACTACTACTAACGCAGCAAAACCAAACCTTCTGCCTCCTTTAACAACTTTAGCAACACGATTTATGCCAACCAACTTATCACTAAGCTCAGGTGTCTCATTTGTTTTAAAGTCTTTTGCCATATTTAACCTAAAATTTTAACCCTTCTTTTCTAGCTGCTTCTGCTAATGCTTTAACCCTACCATGATAAAGATATCCTCCCCTATCAAAGTAAACTTTTTTTATACCTTTTTCTAAAGCCTTCTTAGCTATTCTAGCACCAACAGTTTCCGCAGTCTTAATATTTCCGCTATTAGTACTAGATTGCTTTTTCATATCTTTATCTAAACTAGAAAAAGCTATTAATGTATTATGTTTTTCATCGTCTATTATCTGAGCATAAATATTTGAATTACTTCTAAATACACACAATCTAATACTTTTTGTAGTATTTTTTCTAAGTCTAAATCTAGTTCTAACTTTTCTTTTATTGTACAGATATGTGCTTTTATTACTCATTTATTTTTTCTTACCTTCTTTTCTTCTTATAGTTTCATCATTATACCTAATGCCCTTGCCTTTATATGGTTCGGGCTTTCTAAAAGATCTAATTTCTGAAGCAAATTGGCCTACCTTCTGTTTATCTATGCCTGATACGGATATTTCTGTAGGTTTGGCACATTTAACTTCTAGATCGCTAGGAATAGCTAATTTTATATCATGACTATATCCTAATTGTAAAGTTAATATACCTTCATTAACAGCTGCTCTATAACCAACTCCATTCACAATCAAATTTTTTGTAAAACCTTCCTCAACACCAACAACCATATTATTTATTATAGTTCTAATGAGACCCCATGAACCTTTAGCATCTTTTCCACCATCTTTAGGGGCTACCAATATCTTATTATTTTCTTTAGTTACTTGTATTGATTCAGGAAAACTATTTTTTAATTCTCCTTTTTTTCCTTTTACTAATATTGTGTTATTTACAATATCTACTCCAATACCTTCAGGCAATAACACCGGTTGTTTTCCTACTCTAGACATATCAATAAACCCTACACAAAATTTCACCACCTAAATTAGCAGATTGAGCAGAAAAATTAGTCATAACCCCTTTCGAGGTAGACAAAATAGAAATTCCCATATTATTTTTATAAGTAGGCATAGTTTTAACCGATGAATATACTCTCATTCCAGGCTTTGATACTCTTGAAATTTCCTTTATAACTGGT
>MDTB01011140.1_pt1 | contig 38375 bp, 39 predicted proteins | sample 811161 | NCBI WGS metagenome assembly MDTB01 (sample SAMN05326650, study PRJNA326480) | marine metagenome | isolation source: seawater | place: Mediterranean Sea | collected 2009 | reverse complement strand
GTGTCTACTGATAGAGTTAGAATTGGTTAAAAATTTACACTGTTAAATTTAATTTTGAAACATCTTTTTTACAGCTGCACTGATGGAAGTTCTTGTGTAACGCCGGACAGAGCATTTGGAGCCCCGTAAATGGAATATTTAATTGTAGTTGGAATATTATTAATGATTGTTGCTCCAATTATGGCCGTGTTACCAACCCCAAGCCAGAGGAAAAAGATGGCATTACGGAAGGCTGCCATGAGTCTTGGGATCAATGTCGAAATCACAAGTATTGATGATCCTGATCCTCTTCAAGCGAAATATCTATCCAGTTCTGGTAAACAATTACCGCCGATTCTTAAGGTTGTTGCCTATCGTGTACAGTACGTTCGCCCGATGGAATGGAATAGTCCTCCGAGGAGAAATTGGGTAATTGAAAGGCGTAAGGATAATGAAGAAGGTGAGTTACCTGGAGCGTGGTGTTGGGGAAGCGAACCGCCCCCTGAGCTTTCTTCAAAACTTTTAAGCTTTTTAATTTTCAATCTTGAATCTTTACCTCAGGACGTTATTCGAGTAGATGAATGTAGTCGAATTATTTCTGTTTACTGGCAGGAACTCGGGGATGAGCAAGGTTTACAATCTATTCATTATTTTTTGGAAAATTGTGGAAAGTTATAGAAGGCGATAAAACTTTAATACATTTGAATTATACGAATTCACTTATTTGCGATTAATATTAATTTCCATGTGAGTGTACTGTCACTTGCTATATTTTCTTGACGTGCGCTCAAATTGATCTTATATATGTCGCCGCTACGGACTAAGTCTTGCACATAAGAAACTTTTTGATGTGAGGGAAGTTGAACGAAAAATGAGTAAAGCACTTGTTATTGTAGAGTCGCCAGCGAAAGCTAAGACAATTAATCGTTATCTTGGTGATAACTATATTGTGAAATCTAGCGTTGGCCATATTCGTGATTTACCAGTGAGTGGTAAGGGTGGTCTTGCCGATCCGAAGGCTCGAGCCAAGGAGGCTGCCAAAACTAGAAAGATGTCAGCAGAAAAAAAAGTAGCCTACAAGAAAGACAAAGCGCGTAAACAGTTAATAGCTCGTATGGGAGTCGATCCTTCAAACCATTGGTCAGCGGAATACGAAGTGCTTCCTGGAAAGGAAAAAGTTGTCTCAGAGCTACGTAAACTTGCTAAAAATGCAGATCAAATATTTTTAGCAACAGATTTAGATCGTGAAGGGGAAGCTATTGCGTGGCATTTGCGGGAGACGATCGGCGGTGACAGTAGTCGCTTCCGTCGAGTTGTTTTTAACGAGATAACTAAGAAAGCGATACAGGATGCTTTCGAGGAACCTGGTGAGATTGATATGCACATGGTCAATGCTCAACAAGCCCGTCGATTTCTTGATCGTGTAGTTGGTTTTATGGTTTCTCCTTTGCTTTGGACCAAGGTGGCTAGGGGCCTTTCGGCCGGGCGAGTGCAATCAGTTGCAGTAAAACTTATTGTAGAGCGCGAGAGAGAAATTCGGGCATTCGTGCCTGAAGAATATTGGGAACTCTTTGTCGATCTCTCTGAAGATTTTAATCTTCAGGAAAATGCTGATGCTGTCAGATTCCAGGTAGTTAAAGTGCAGGATCAGAATTATCGCCCCAAGAGCAGAGCAGACATAGATATTACTCTAACGCAACTTGCGGAGGCTAATTTTAAAGTTAAGAGTAGAGAGGATAGGGAAACTACAACTAAACCTGCCGCCCCTTTTATAACATCCACCCTTCAACAGGGGGCTAGTACGCGTTTAGGGTTTGGGGTGAAGAAGACAATGATGCTGGCCCAGCGCCTCTACGAGGCTGGTTATATTACCTACATGCGTACGGATTCCACAAATCTCTCGTTAGAGGCAATAGAATTATGCCGAGAGCTTATTTCAGAGGATTACGGAAAGAGATATGTCCCTGAAAAAGGAAGATTTTACTCAAGTAAAGATGGTGCTCAGGAAGCGCATGAAGCCATCAGACCCTCTAATGTGACTGTCAAGTCAACCCAAATTCAGGGTTTAGATCGCGATGCAGAACGTCTATATGAGCTGATATGGCGTCAGTTCGTGGCGTGTCAGATGCCTGATGCTCGCTACACTAGCACTACAGTTTTAGCAAATGGGAGTGATTTTGAATTACGTGTTCGAGGTAGGATTCTACGTTTTGATGGCTATACCAAAGTTCAGCCTCCGGCGGGCCGCAAAGAAAACGAAGTAGCATTACCAGACTACCAATCTGGTCAGCGATTAAAGTTAGTACAATCAGATCCTGTTCAGCACTTCACCAAGCCCCGAGCTCGCTATGGCGAAGCAAGCCTAGTCCGAGAATTGGAAAAAAAGGGAATTGGGCGGCCGTCAACGTATGCCTCAATCATTACAACAATTCAGGATCGAGGTTATGTAACACTTAATAATAAACGTTTTTATGCAGAGAAGATTGGCGAGTTAGTCACTGACCGATTGAATGAAAGTTTCAATAATCTGCTTGATTATGGATTTACTGCAGAGCTAGAGGAGTCATTAGATAAAGTTTCTGATGGTAGTATCGATTGGAAAAATCTGTTGGATAGTTTTTATAGCGATTTTCAAACCAAAATAGAGAAGGCAAGTGGTGACTCTGGTATGCGATCTAATGATCCATCCATGACGGATATCACATGCCCTAAATGTGGGCGTAATATGCAAGTTCGTACTGCCAGCACTGGTGTTTTCTTGGGATGTTCTGGCTACGCTTTAAAGCCAAAAGAGCGGTGTAAAGCAACGATCAACCTTATTTCAGGGGATGAGGTGGTCAACGCAGAAGAGGATGATGAAGGAGAGGCGCGATTGCTACTCAAAAAGAAGCGTTGTCCGGTTTGTCATACCGCCATGGATAGTTACCTCATCGATGAGGGTCGCAAGTTACATTTGTGCGGAAACAACCCAGAGTGTTCGGCATTTGAAGTCCAAGAGGGCCAATTTAAGATAAAGGGTTATGATGGGCCTGTGCTTGAATGCGATAAGTGCGGGGCGGAAATGCAGCTTAAATCAGGTCGTTTTGGAAAATATTTTGGTTGCAGCAATGACGAGTGCAAAAATACGCGAAAACTTCTTCGTAACGGAGAGGCAGCGCCGCCAAAAATGGATCCTGTCCCGATGCCTGAATTACAGTGTTTTAAAGTTGATGATACCTATGTTTTGAGGGATGGAGCTGCCGGCATTTTCCTTGCCGCAAGTCAGTTCCCAAGAAATCGTGAAACTCGAGCGCCCTACGTTGATGAGTTAGTGCCTCATCAAAATGAAATTGACCCCAAGTACCAGTTCCTAACACAGGCACCCTTGCGAGATTCAGAGGGTAGACGCAGTATTATAAAATTTTCTCGGAAGGAGAAAGAGCAGTATGTTATTTCTGAGAATGACAAAGGAAAACCTTCGGGATGGCGTGCGGATTATATTGATGGTAGGTGGGTAGAGTCGACAAAGTAGGTTAAAGAGAAGCTTTATGCGGCTGGTAGTGCCTTCGATAGGTGGCTTAACCTGTAAAGAAATGTCTTGCCTAAGACTATATCCTGTATATAATCCCAGTTACTGTACAAAAGATCAGTAGGAGGTGGTTATGGTTAAGCTAACCGCGCGACAGCATGAGGTTCTGGAATTTATTAGAAGCTATATTGACAATTCCGGCTATCCTCCAACGCGCGCAGATATTGCTAACGAGCTTGGTTTTAAGAGTGCGAATGCCTCTGAAGAGCATCTCAAGGCATTGGCTCGTAAAGGCGCAATAGAAATTATGCCAGGCACCTCTCGAGGTATAAAATTGCCGGAACCATTAGGGATACCAATAGTTGGCCGGGTTGCCGCAGGAAATCCTATTCTTGCAGAGGAGCACATAGAGGATTATTGCGAGCTTCCCTCAAACTTTTTTCGACCGCATGCGGATTACTTTCTCACTGTAAGGGGAGATAGCATGGTGGATGCAGGTATATTAGACGGAGATCTGCTCGCAGTTCATCGAACGATAGATGTACAGAATGGTGACCTGGTTGTTGCGCGGATAGAAGATGAGGTTACGGTAAAGAGATTGCAAAAAGGGCGTAAGAAAGACCAGATCACTTTACTACCAGAAAATAAAGATTATTCTCCGATAGATGTTGATCTTCGTCATCAATCCTTGGTGTTTGAGGGATTGGGTGTGGGCGTGATTAGGCGTTAATGCCCGTAATCTTAATTCCTCTAAGGTCCGTTTCGATACAGTGCTGAGGATCATTTAATTTTACTAGCCCTTACAAGCTAAAGCCACGCCAGCGAGCTGAGATGAACGAAATGAATCCACGACGGCCGTGAATACAATGCAATGATAGCTATAATAGGTGGTACAGGCTTTGGTTCGTTGTTCGGGTTGAAGCATGTGAGCTCAAGCCAAATCGAGACGCAGTATGGAAGGGCTAGTATCGAAAAAGGCCTGCTTTCAGGCAGGCCTGTCATCTTTTTGCCGCGACACGGGAACCCTCCAAGAACTCCGCCGCATCTTATTAACTATAGGGCAAATATTAAGGCGCTTTGGGATTATGGGGTAAAAAATATCATTGCCCTTAACGCTGTTGGAAGTATCGATGATTCGATACAAGTACCAAGCGTAATTATTCCTGATCAAATTATTGACTACACGAATGGTAGAGCGCATACATTTTTTGATGATGAAATAAGACATATCGATTTTACGAATCCTTTTGATAATCAGCTCCGACAGGAATTGATTAGAGGTAGTCAGGGAAGCCCAAAATTAAAAAGTTTTGGAGTTTACGGATGTACTCAAGGCCCGCGACTGGAAACTGCTGCAGAAATAAGACGTTTGAGGAAAGATGGATGTGATGTTGTAGGTATGACTTTGATGCCTGAAGCTTCGCTTGCAAGAGAACTGGGTATGGCCTATGCAAGCATATGTTTTGTGGTCAATGAGGGGGCAGGTATAAGAGATGACTTGATAAAATCTGATGCAATAAATGAGGCGATAAAAGCATCCTCATTATGGGTCATAGATGCTGTTTGCAGTGTAGTGACGTCAAAAACCTTACGCTTGTAAACTAGATATTGAGCACTTAAAAAGGTCGTGCTGAAAGTTTTGTTAACTTTGAGTTCTTTCTGTGAAACGCTGTACCAATAAAATCAATCCTAAAAGCGGATGATCTATGTAATGTACCTCATCACTTCGCATTCTTCGAGACTGAAGTATACGATACGATCGTGTGGGCTCATGAGTATCCTTTTCTTTAGCACGCGATATAAGTACTGGATACTTGTTTCTTGTGTCTTCATCTATCTGCAATTCTTTAAATTGAAGAAATTCTTGGTGATTATATTTGGGGATGAACTCAGTAAACCAAAGATCTACATTCATATGTAAATACCTATTACGGTTTAAATTAAGCGTTCCATCGATCTCGTACATTTCGTCATAACGTTTACCGGTTTGGATGAGAATATGAGTTTGTTGGTTAGTAATTGGCTGCAGCCAAGCACGGTGCATGAGCAGCTTATATTTAGATGATCGCTCTAGGCTTCCAGCAATCCCTGCTAAATTAAGTCTACTTCCAGCCAATGCAGAGTAAGCCTTGTATCTCTGAGAATTAATTATTGTGTCAAACTGACTAATATCAAATATGTTGGATGGTTCCTCTATCTCCGAAATTTCTGATATTTCGCCTTTACGTGCTTCATCTCTCATCTCCCCTTCAAGCAATTGTCTATTGCGGTATTGTTGACTTGCGTTTTGAAATAGGAAAGTGGTTTCCCCAGTTTCAAAAATCTCGGCATTTTTCGAGGCTGTGGCTTGAAACTCGATAAGCTGTTCAAGTTGTAAAAGAAAGTTTGGCTTGGTTTGTGCCTCGCCGATCGCTATCATTTCTTTGGGGTAAGTAACCTCATGCTTTGACCATATCTCTTCGCTACTCGCGCCTTGGAGTAATTTGAATACTATTACTTCTACGTGATACCAATGCTCGTATCCAGATTTCGCTGCCTCTTCCTGTGCAAAGCAAAATGTATTGCTTAATAGGTAGGCAATTACACTCAATAACTTTAGGGAGGGTGAAAACTCCTTGGCCTTAGCTAGCGATTCCAATCTTGTTTCTCTCCAAGAGTTTTAGCAAATTTTCTACAACAGTGAATCGAGTCTCTGGTTTTTCCATTGCCTCATAGAATGTGAGTTGATTGGCATTTATAAGTTTATAACTCTGGGGCTTGGATTGCACGAGAGAGACGATAGCATCTGGACTAATTACAGTATCTTGTAAGAATTCTAATCTTCCCTGATTTATCCCTGCATCAATCTTCTTAATACCCAAGGAGCTGGCATTGATTTTTATTAAAGTGATCCTGAAGAGATTACGAGTGGCATCTGGTAAGAGGCTAAAACGATCGATCATTTCTACTTGTAACTCTCGTAATTCAGCTTCAGTCTTTGCGTTAGCAATTCTTTTGTAGAGCACTAACCTTGCGTGCGTATCGGGTAAGTACGCCTCTGGAATGATTGCAGAGATACGGAGATTGATCTCGGTACCCTCGTGCAAAGGACGATCGAGATTCGGAGTTTGCCCATCTTGAATTGCCTTGACAGCATTGTCGAGCATTTCCATATACATCGAGTAGCCAATCGTTTGAATATTGCCAGTCTGGCCATCGCCAAGTAGTTCGCCTGCACCCCTAATCTCAAGATCGTGTGTGGCTAGGATAAAGCCTGCACCAAGGTCGTCTGCTTCGGAAATGGCCTCTAAGCGTTTTTGTGCATCACTAGACATGACTTTAGGGTTTGGTGTCATTAGATAGGCATAGGCTTGGTGGTGTGATCTCCCAACACGGCCACGCAACTGATGTATTTGTGCGAGACCAAACTTGTCAGCACGTTCAATAATTATTGTATTAGCGTTGGGTATGTCGATACCATTCTCAATAATAGTTGTACAAACCAAGATATTTACTTTCTTGTGGTAAAAATCAGACATTATTCGTTCTAATTGCCGTTCTCGCATTTGTCCGTGTCCAATAGCTATACGAGCTTCTGGTACCAGACTCTGGAGCTTCCCTAAAGTCTGGTCGATATTCCTCACTTCATTATGTAGATAATAAACTTGACCCCCTCGCATGAGTTCCCTTTGGATGGCTTCTTTAATGAGCCCCTCATTATATTCTTGAACGAAAGTCTTGATTGAAAGTCTTCGCGATGGTGGTGTAGCTATTATGGATAGATCTCTCATGTTAGAGATTGCCATATTTAGCGTTCTAGGTATGGGGGTCGCCGTAAGTGTAAGGATATCGACTTCCGCTCTTAGTGATTTTAACTTTTCTTTCTGGCGAACACCGAATCGATGCTCCTCGTCAATAATTAATAGACCAAGATCTTTGAAAACGACATCGTCTTGGATCAATGCATGCGTACCTATTACAATATCAACCTGTCCTGTTTCCATTGTCTTGCGGATGATATCTTGCTCTTTTTTTGTTCGAAATCTTGATATGGATGAGATACTGATAGGCCATGCTGCAAATCGATCTTCGAATGTTTGTTGATGTTGCTGTGCTAAAAGAGTTGTAGGTACTAGAACTGCAACCTGTTTCCCTGCTTGCACCGCGATAAAGGCGGCTCGCATAGCAACTTCTGTTTTACCGAAACCAACATCGCCACAAATGAGCCTATCCATCGCCTTTGTTTCACCCATATCGGCAACAACACTACTTATTGCACTTTCTTGATCTGGAGTTTCTTCGAAGGGAAAGCTAGAGACAAATTGATCATAGATCTCGTCTGGCGAAGCAAAAGAAAAGCCCTCTTTCGCTGCTCGTCTTGCGTAAATATTCAGTAACTCTGCTGCCACATCATATATTTGCTCAGCAGCTCGTCGTTTAGTTTTATTCCAGGTGTCGCCACCAAGGCGGTGCAAAGGCGCATTGCCATCCTCTGAGCCGGCATAACGTGAAATGAGGTGAAGAGATGAGACTGGCACATAAAGCTTGGCATGTTCGTCGTACTCGAGGCACAAGAACTCCGTCTCTTCCTCATCAACTGATAGCGTTTGAAGTCCTAAATAACGCCCCACCCCGTGATCGATATGTACCACCGGTGCCCCGATATATAATTCTGTTAGACTTTTGATCATCAGATCTGCAGCGTTGTTATTTGAGCGTTTTCTTCGTCGCTGCTGGAGTACTCGCTCGCCAAACAATTGTTGCTCTGTTATGAGCGTTATTTGCGAACTCTGTTCTGCAAAGCCTCTCTCAATATCTGCAATGCATAAGCATATTTTTTGATCTGTATTTAAAAATGATTGCCAATTATCAATTATTTCTGGAGTCAGCTGATTACGCTCAAAGAGTTCATTCATGATTTCTTTTCGACCCGCGGATTCGGCGGTGATCAGCAATCTACTGCTCGACCTCTTAACGTATTTTTTCAAATTCTGTAAAGGGTCCAAATTTCTTTCTTCAAGAGATACATCAGGTAAGGGTGAGAAACCAAAGTTATATTTGCTATGTGAATCAGTCTTTATTTCAACTCTCGGAAAGTCTTTTAAAATGCTGAAAACCTCTTCGGTGGGTAAGAGTAGTTCATTTGGAGGAAGGATAGGTTTTATTATATCGTATCGAAGATTTTCATAGCGAGTCCAAGCTTGAGTCCAATTATCCCGCAGTGTATTTTCTATGTCCGTCGTAATTATGAGAGTATCTTTAGGAACGTAATCAAAAAGTGTTGCTAACTCATCAAAGAATAGTGGTAAATAGTACTCTATTCCTGCTGGTGATATACCTGCACTGATGTCGCTGTAAATTGGCGAACCCCGATCATCTGACAGTTTTTCGTACCATCTATCTTGAAATTGTTTTACAGCCTTCTCTGTCAGAGGAAATTCGCGAGCGGGTAGCAATTCGATACTGCTTACTTTTTCAATCGAAAGTTGTGTCTCTGGTTCGAAAATACGAATCGACTCCACTTCATTATCAAATAGATCAATACGATAAGGTTTGTTTGAGCCCATAGGAAAGATGTCCATTATTGAGCCTCTTACGGCAAACTCGCCATGTTCCAGAACGTTATCAACGGAGAGATATGCGACTGAGCTGAGTTTTTTCCGGATTTTTACAAAGTCAAGCTTCTGTCCGACTGATATCAGCAGACTTTCGTTAAGAATAAATTGGGGTGGAGCAAGCTTTTGCATTAAAGTCGTCGCAGGAACGATCAACACACCAGCGTCTATATGCGGCAAATGATTTAACATGCGTAATCGGTCTGAGATTATATCTTGATGAGGTGAGAAGCTGTCGTAAATAAGCGTCTCCCAATCTGGGAAGCGATAAACTGGAACACTAGGTTCAAAGAACGCCAGCTCTTTTTGAATGTGTTCGGCTGACACGGAATCGTTTGTAATTAACAGATATAAGTCATTTGCAGAAGCTAGTAAATCGGATATCGCGAGAGAAATTGAAGAACCCGGCAAATTCCCCCAGTCACGACGTTCGCCGGCCCGGACCGGGATGATTTTATTGTCAAGAGACAAAATACCCACTTCGCCTCCCAAGGGCTAAAGGGGACTAAGGTTACTCCCATCGCTGTGTTTCTCAAGTGAAGGATGCTCCACGGAGAGTATTTGAAGAATTTATGCATGTCTGGGTTAAAAAGCATCTTGTTCTGCTAGTAAAATAAAGCATGGCTCTTTATAATGTTGATCCGTGTTAGGGCGGCCCAAGACACGTTGCCTCGTTAACCATTTTACTTTTAATATTTACTCTGAGCGTAATTAAGACTGGTGATTAGAACTAAGCGCGGCCTTGACTTGCCCATCGCTGGCAGCCCTGAACAAATTATAGACAATGGCACCTCAGTCAGCTCTGTTGCCTTAGTGGGGCATGATTACCCCGGATTAAAGCCAACGATGCAAGTGGCGGTTGGCGATAGAGTCAAGGCAGGACAGCTACTTTTTACAGATAAGAAAACTCCTGGAGTAAAGTATACTTCACCCGGTTGCGGTATCGTATCAGCGATTAACCGTGGAGCTCGTCGTGTGTTCCAATCGATTGTTATTGAGTTAGATGGTGATGGAGTAGAATCTTTTCCCGTGGTACCCCTTGAAAGTTTAGTAAGAGAAGCTGCTGTTAATACTCTGGTTGAGTCGGGACAATGGACATCACTTAGGACTCGACCCTTTAGTAAGGTGCCAGCACCAAGCCAAAGTCCGAATTCGATCTTTGTGACCGCAATCGATTCTAGGCCTCATGCACCAAATCCTGAATTAGTGATTGCTGAGCAATCGAAAGCCTTTTTAGCTGGCCTTGATGTATTGTCATTGCTAACTGACGGGTCAGTGTTTCTATGTGCTGGTAATGGCGCAACGTTACCCCTGTCTAATAACCCTAAGGTAAGGCGGGAAGATTTTTCCGGGCCACATCCTTCTGGTCTGGTAGGAACACATATCCACTTCCTTGATCCAGTATCATTGGATAAGGTCGTTTGGACCATAGGCTATCAAGATGTCATTGCTATTGGTCATCTATTTACCGGGGGGAACGTATATTTCGATAGAGTGATTGCTCTTGCTGGACCCAGCGTTGCCTCGCCGAGACTGATCCGGACGCGAATAGGAGCGTCGACTCGAGATTTGATAGAGGGTGAGCTTTCAGATGGAGAGGATAATGAGAACAGAGTTATATCGGGCAGTGTTTTAGACGGGAGAGCATGTGTCCCTGGTTTAGAGTATCTAGGGCGTTATCACAATCAAGTTTCTGTATTGCGAGAAGGAACTAAAAGAGAATTTATGGGTTTTATGAGACCGGGAAAAGATAAGTTTTCTGTAACCAGGTTATTTATCTCTAGCTTTTTCCCTAAGAGGAAATTTGCGTTCACAACCAGTACAGGCGGCAGTGAGCGTGCGATGGTGCCACTTGGAACATTCGAGGAAATCATGCCTTTAGATATTTTGCCAACTCAATTATTGCGCGCCTTGTTGGTTAGTGACTTCGACGTGAGTATAAATCTAGGCTGTCTTGAGTTGGATGAAGATGATATCGCGCTATGTACCTTTGCCTGTCCAGGTAAGTATGAATATGGTCCATATCTTCGGCAAATGTTAACTACTATAGAGGCGGAAGCCTAGGTCTACACGAATGGCAATGAGAGAATTTCTGAACGCTATTGAGCCTGATTTTAAAGAGGGTGGACGTTTCGAACGCTGGTATGCTGTGTATGAGGCCATCGATACAATCCTTTATACCCCTGGAAAAGTAACTTCGAGCTCTTCCCACGTGCGTGATTCCGTGGATTTGAAAAGAGTGATGACCACAGTATGGTTATGTGCTTTTTTTCCAATGTTTGCTGGAATGTACTTCACTGGCCTCCAAGCTACGATGGCTATGGAGCAAATGGGTATAGCGCAGCTTGAGGGCTGGCGAGGCGTTATTGTAGATCTGATCGCTGGCTATGATTCCGGTAACTGGTGGCATTGTCTTGTTTACGGGGCCGTGTTCTATATTCCCATTTACTTTGTCACATTCGTTGTAGGTGCTTTCTGGGAAATACTCTTTGCAATAAAACGGGGTCACGAAATTAATGAAGGGTTCTTTGTAACAAGTGTATTGTTCTCCCTTATAGTTCCAGCTTCAATTCCTCTTTGGCAGGTCGCTCTCGGTATCTCGTTCGGAGTGGTTATTGGGAAGGAAATTTTCGGCGGGACTGGTAAGAATTTCCTTAACCCCGCACTTACAGGTAGAGCGTTCTTGTTTTTTGCCTATCCGGCGGAAATATCGGGGGATGCAGTCTGGACAGCCGTTGATGGTTTCAGTGGTGCTACCCCACTAGGTATATCTGCTATATCGGGTATGGGGGACTTGGCAGCTAATGTTAACTGGCTAGACGCGTTCTTTGGCAATATTCAGGGTTCAGTAGGAGAGACATCTGCATTTGCGATTTTTATCGGGGGTGCTATTTTACTGGTCACTAAGGCGGCCTCCTGGAGAATTATGCTCGGAACTTTCTTAGGGATGGTAGGAATGTCCATGATATTTAACTTTATCGGCTCTGAGACCAATCCGATGTTTGCCATGCCTTGGTATTGGCATCTAGTAGTTGGCGGTTTTGCGTTTGGTATGGTTTACATGGTCACAGATCCGGTTTCTGCATCAATGACAAATGTTGGCAAGTGGTACTACGGGATTCTTATTGGAGTGTTGTGCGTTTTGATACGCGTAATCAATCCAGCGTACCCCGAAGGGATTATGTTGGCTATCCTCTTCGCAAATCTTTGTTCGCCTCTTATTGATTGGGCGGTGGTACGCCAAAATATCAAACGGAGGGAAGCTCGTGTCTAGCAATAAAGATGCAATGAAGAACATTTTGATAGTTGCCTTATCCGTTTGTTTTATTTGCTCCGTAGTGGTTGCAGGAGCCGCAGTTTCATTGAAGCCCGAACGTCTTGCAAATAAAGAGCTTGACAGAAACAAAAATATACTTATTGCAGCAGGCCTCTTTGAAAAAGGTATAACTCAAGATTCTGAGATTGAGAATCTTTTTGAGTCTTTCGAAATCCGTGTAGTCGATCTGAAATCCCAGCGCTTGTTAACACCGGATGAAGTCGAGCAAACTAATATTAATTTTGAGCGTTACGACCAGCGTAAGGCTGCTAAGGATCCGTCAATGTCTGTTGCCTTGACCACGATAGAGGACACAGCATCAATCAGTTCTCGAGCAGACTACAGTATCATATATCTTTTAAAGCGAGAAGGAGAACTCGAGCGAGTCGTATTACCGGTTCATGGTTACGGCTTGTGGTCGACCTTATATGGTTTCATATCTGTTCAGGCTGATGGGAATACGGTTTCAGGCATTACATTCTATGAACACCAGGAAACAGCGGGTCTTGGTGGTGAAGTAGATAACCCTAGATGGAAAGGGTTATGGCCTGGTAAGAAAATATATGATGAAAACGGCGATGTGGCTCTTGAAGTCATAAAGGGTTCAGTAGTTCTGGGGTCTTCTAGCGCAGATTATCAGGTGGACGGGCTCTCTGGAGCAACTCTTACAAGCCGAGGAGTTACTAACTTATTAGAATATTGGCTTGGAAACCAGGCTTTTGGACCGGTACTTAAAGATCTGGGAGGAAGGACTTGACGTTATGAAAGTAAAAGAAGTTTTGTATGATCCTGTATTTAATAACAATCCAATTGGGTTGCAAATCTTGGGTATCTGTTCAGCGCTTGCCGTCACCACTCAAATGAGTGTCGCCCTAGTTATGTGCATCGCACTAACGTTTGTATGTGCTTTCTCCAATTTATTTATTTCCCTTATAAGAAATCAGATTCCGAGTAGTGTTCGTATCATCGTGCAAATGGCCATTATCGCTTCTCTGGTTATTGTAGTGGATCAGGTGCTCGGTGCAGTTGCCTACGAGATGAGTAAGCAGCTCACTGTATTTGTTGGCTTGATTATCACTAACTGTATAGTAATGGGTCGAGCGGAAGCGTTCGCTATGCAGAACCCGCCGGGTATAAGTTTCGTCGACGGGGTTGGGAATGGGCTTGGCTACAGCATTGTTTTAATGGCCGTTGCTTCGATCCGTGAGTTTCTAGGTTCGGGTAGCTTATTTGGTATGGAGGTTATGACGCTAGTAAATAATGGGGGATGGTATAACCCCAATGGATTGATGCTTTTGGCGCCGAGCGCTTTCTTTATCATTGGCTTGTTAATTTGGGGCTTGAGAAGTTGGAAAAGTGCGCAGGTTGAAGAGGCCGAGTATCGAATTGGTGGGCACACTTCCTTATCAGGAGCTTAGCAGATGTTTGAATACTACCTCAGCCTTTTTATTAAAGCGGTATTCGTTGAAAATATGGCTTTGGCTTTTTTTCTAGGGATGTGTACCTTCATCGCGATTTCTAAGAAAATTGAGACCGCTTTAGGCCTTGGTATAGCGGTTATAGTTGTTCTGTTAATCACTGTCCCCGTCAATAACCTGATCTACCATTACTTACTAGCAGACGGAGCGCTTAGCTGGGCGGGTCTACCAAATGTAGATCTGAGCTTCTTGGGCTACTTAAGTTACATAGGAGTGATAGCGGCAATTGTGCAGATTCTCGAAATGTTTCTCGATAAATATGTTCCGATCTTGTATAACGCGTTGGGTGTTTTTCTCCCCCTTATAACTGTTAATTGCGCTATTTTAGGTGCTAGTTTATTTATGGTAAATCGAGATTATGATTTTGGTGAAAGTGTCGTTTATGGAATAGGTTCTGGCGTTGGATGGGCTCTTGCCATTGTGATGCTAGCTGGTATAAGGGAGAAATTAAAGTATAGCGATGTGCCAGAAGGCTTACAGGGATTAGGAATAACTTTTATCACCGTTGGACTGATGTCGCTGGGTTTCATGTCTTTCAGTGGTATATCAATTTAGTGATCAAGGAAATATAGCGAGAAAATGGGTAACGAAATTGTTCTAGGCGTAGTAATGTTCACTGGCGTTATAATGCTGTTGGTTTTTGTAATCCTCTATGCGCGTAAACAACTGGTCAGCACTGGGGAGGTGACAATAGAAATCAACGGTGACCCGGAGAAGACCTTACGTGCGCCTGCGGGAAGTAAACTCCTAAATACTCTTGCGGACGCAGGTATTTTCCTCTCATCAGCCTGTGGTGGAGGGGGTACTTGTGCCCAGTGTCGTTGCCGAGTACTTGAGGGCGGGGGCTCTATGTTATCGACAGAAGAAGGTCACTTTACTCGGGGCGAGGCAAAAAGTGGTTGGCGCTTGAGCTGCCAGACAGCAGTGAAGCAGGATCTGAAAATAGAGGTTCCGCAAGAATTCTTTGGTGTCAAACGTTGGGAGTGTGAGGTTATCTCCAACGAAAACGTAGCAACTTTTATTAAAGAGTTGATTCTTAAGCTTCCGGACGACGAGGAAGTGAATTTTCGGGCGGGAGGTTATGTGCAGTTCGAAATACCACCCTACGACATCCGTTATGAAGATATGATTATAGAGGAAGAATACCAACCTGATTGGAAGAAGTTTAGCGTGTTTGAGAATGAGTCTAAGGTCGAAGATGTCACTATTCGAGCCTACTCTATGGCGAACTATCCCGAGGAGAAGGGAATCATGAAATTTAATATTCGTGTAGCCTCACCGCCTCCTGGTACTGACTTCCCTCCAGGAAAAATGTCTTCCTATTTGTTCACATTGAAGCCGGGAGATAAGGTGACAATTTTTGGTCCCTACGGAGAGTTTTTCGCCAAAGAGACCGACGCAGAAATGATATTTATAGGAGGTGGCGCGGGAATGGCCCCTATGCGCGCGCACATATTTGATCAGCTATTAAGGATTAATACAGATAGGAAGATTTCGTTTTGGTACGGAGGTCGTAATCAAAGGGAGCTGTTCTATGTGGATGAGTTTAATAAGCTTGCTGAAGATAATGATAATTTCGATTGGCATCTGGCGCTCTCCGATAGAGATCTTGAGGACTGGGATGGCTATACCGGTTTCATCCATAATGTCTTATATGAGGAATATCTGAAGGATCATCCTGCGCCGGAGGATTGCGAATTCTATATGTGCGGCCCCCCAATGATGAATGCCGCTTGTATCGGGATGCTGGAGGATTTAGGCGTCGAAAGAGAAAATATTTTTCTCGATGATTTCGGAGGATAAGCTTTTTTTTGAAGTGAAAGCGGTGTTTGATCCCCCGCTAACGCAGACCTGGTAATAATTAGCATTAGCCATGGCGAACGTCGAGTCATTATAGACTTCGAAAGCAGCACCTTAACGAGTCTTTTCTTCAATAATTCTCCATGTTTGTTCCTCGCGCCTTACGCGCAAGACTTTCTTTGTACTGTCTCGGTAGAGATTGGATCGATAAGTTTGGCTAAATGAGATGTCTATCGTATTTTCCGCGATCAATTCCATTTCTTCATAAAAAATTTGGATATCGATATACCTTGGACTAGTCAGGCGGTTACGCCTTAATGCTTCCCATTCGCGACGACTAATACTGTCAGTGATCACAAAATCGGCAGAATAATTCGATAGATACTGGGGAACATTTTGTTCTGACCAGGCTGCACCCCAAAGGCTAATCATTTCTTGGACCTCTGATTGAATTCGAGCGGTCAGTATTGTCACGGGGGCATAGGGGTCATCGGATATCTTTGGCATTTGTCGTTCGGGTATTAATATGATGGTATCGCTAGCTTCTGATTTCTGGACAGTGGCGGGAAGCTCTCCCTCTTCTTGGGTTATTTCGTTAGCATTAGGCAAATCTTCAAGACTACCGTTTGTTTTTATACTAGGCACGGGCCCTAGTTGCTTCTCTTTCCTTGGCGGGTTTGAGCTTACTATATTTGCTGTTTCGGAAGCTTCGACCATTTGATCATTGCTAAATATACCAGAGTAAATGGTTCCATCAGGCATAATCATGGTACCGGGGCCATTTCGCTTATCGTTGTCGAACTCGCCAACGAATCTAGTCCCATCTTGCCAGAAGATAGTTCCCTTACCAGTACGTTTCCCTTCTACTACTCCTCCGACATAGCGAGTCCCGTCTGACCAGACGAGTGTGCGGGTTTCGGGTTCTTGCGCACTTGCTGATACTTCTAATATTAAAATTAGAAACAAGAGCGGAAAAAGATAATTCATCATACTCTCTCGTTGATCACGAATTCTAGGATACTACACTTTTTGACGGACCAATATCATCCTGCATATAAACTAGCGGTTTAAGAGGTTTTTCTTGTGAATACCCATTGTTGCGAATTCGTCAGATCTGGGTTGTATTGATATCCATCCACATTAAATTCTTTGATATCCTCCGGTCGATTTATACGGTTTCTGACAATGAAACTTGCCATTGCGCCTCGAGCCTTTTTGGCAAAAAAGCTTAATACCTTGTAAGAGCCATTACTATAGTCCTTAAAAACTGGGGTTATCAGTCTCGCTGGAAGCAGTTTGGGGGTCACGGATTTGAAATATTCGTTGGACGCTAAATTGATTAACGTCTTGTTTCGGTGTGTGCTTAGTTCTTCTATGATTTTCTGAGTTATTGCATCACCCCAAAACTCATAAAGATCTTTGCCTTTTTTATTGTTTAGACGAGTGCCCATTTCTAAGCGGTAGGGTTGTATAAGGTCGAGGGGTCTGAGCACGCCGTATAAGCCTGATAGGATGCGTAGATTTTTTTGCGCGAAGTTGAGATCTCGGGGTGAATACTTTTCTGCCTCGAGGCCAATGTAAACGTCGCCCTTAAAAGCCAAAATTGCTTGTTTGGCGTTTGTTAGATGGAATGGACGTTTCCAATCCTTGAATCTTTGAATATTTAGTTCTGCTAATTTTGGGCTGATTCCCATTAGCTTTGTTAGATCTTGAGGCGACTGTTTACGCATTATCGCTATTAGCTCCTCCGATCGTGCGAGTAACTTCGCGGAGCTAGTCTTACTGGTGATAGCTTTAGATTCGAAATCGAGCGTTTTTGCTGGAGATAATAAGGTTAACATTTTCTGTTGAAGCGTCTTGTCCTAGAAGAGTAACAGAATACAAGATTTATTCTTGGGGCGGAATAGACATATTGGAGTTCGTAACGCAAACTTGTTCTGTAAGATTGGCTCAACACTAAAAACTACTGAAATGTATTTAATTTAGTAGGAGATGAAATGACTGTCCAACAGATAATAGAAGATAAACTAACCCGAGTTTTGGTACCAGATCACCTAGAGGTGATAAATGAAAGTGGTAATCATAATGTGCCGCAAGGCTCTGAATCTCATTTCAAGGTTACATTGGTCGCTAAGAGTTTCGAGAACCAACGTCTGTTAGAACGCCATAGAATAGTAAACAAGATTCTTGCTGATGAACTCTCGAGAGCCGTACATGCCTTGGCCTTGCATACTTATACAGAAACTGAATGGCGTAATCGAAATGGAGATGCTCCACTGTCGCCGCCCTGTGGTAAGGGCTAATCTGCTTGGCCAAACTAATGTATGAGAGTTTTGGTTATTACGAACAGTTATTATCTAGAGAGAATATCCGCCTTGATCTAAAGCGGAAGGTACGTAAGAGTCTCGCTATACACATACTAGGGGGAAACAACGTTGAAATTCGTGCGCCATTAAAGTGTTCTTGGCAAGACATAGAACAATTTTTGGGGCAAAAAGTCAGTTGGATAAGAAAAACCACTCGCCAGCTTCAAGCGGAGCCACCATCCCCTGCGCTAAATTATACTAATGGTGCTGAGCACCTGTTCCTTGGTTATCTCAGACCACTGGTTCTGGTACGGGGGAAATGGGCCTATACAGCCATTGAGGGGGATAATATCGTTGTCTGTTGCACAAAACCGGACAGAGAGCACCTGGTGCGTAAACACTTGTACGCATGGTATCGACGAGAGGCAGAGCATTATTTGCCTACTCGTTTAGTAAAAATTAACTTATTATTCGATGATACCGTTGAGGTCCCGAAACTTTTTGTAGGGAAAATGAGTGCAAGTTGGGGCAGTTGTGATGGCAAAAGTAAGATACGGATAAATTCATTGATTATGCGGGAGCCTCTGGAGGCTATAGATTTTGTTTTGGCTCATGAGCTTTGCCATCTTCGCTATTTTCGGCATGATAAAAATTTTTATGGTCTTCTCTCAGAAATAATGCCGGATTGGCGAGAACGAGAGAGAATGCTTACCAAGCGTTCATAGCGACGTTACATTAGAAGATTTGCAAGATGTTGCCAAATTTGGTCGAGTATTATTGGTTGTGCTTCCGGGCGCGGATGGATTCTATCTTCCTGAATGAGGTCAATAGGGGTGGAGGCTCCGTCCAGCAAAAATGGTAGAAACTGAACATCATTACTCTCTGCGAGCTCTGAAAAAGCGTTTTCAAAAGCAGTTCTATATCGAATGCCATAGTTGTAAGGAAGGACCATCCCAATAAGCAAGACTTCAATATTCTCACGTTTACATAGTTCAATCATTTTCTGAAGGTTTTCCCGAATTTGGGACACAGGGTAGCCGCGAAGTCCGTCATTACCTCCCAACTCAAGAATAACTATACTTGGTTTATAGGTCTGTAATATCTGTGGCAATCTCGCAAGCCCACCAGTGGTTGTTTCGCCGGAAACGCTGGTATTAATCAATCTATAATCATTATTGTTTTCTATGAGTTTTTGATTAAGTAAACTTACCCACCCTTGATCATCTGGCATACCATGGGCGGAGCTAACACTGTCTCCAAAAACGAGTATGATGGGATCATGATTTACCTCAAGATTTTTGGCCAAGATCCAATCAGTGCTAATGGTCGTTAATGATAAGAAGAATAGGGATAGGCTTATTAAAGATTTAGAAGGCATGGTGCAAGCGCTTGGTCTCCACAAGAGGGTTTCAACTGCAAATGGTGAACTGGAGATATTGAAAGGGATTGATTTAGAAATCAAGGCTTCTGAATCAGTAGCCTTGGTTGGCCCCTCGGGCTCTGGAAAAACCACCCTATTGAGTCTACTGGCAGGTCTCGATACAGCCACCAGCGGTCGCATTTTTTTAGGGTCAAACGAGCTAACCGCTATGGATGAGGAGCATAGGGCTATGGTGAGAGGCAAAATAGTAGGTTTTGTTTTTCAGTCCTTTCAGCTTCTAAGTAGTCTTTCCGCATTAGAAAACGTTATGGTTCCTTTAGAACTTAAAAATTCTCCAGACGCCAAATCGGTTGCACTTAAGCTTTTGGAAAAAGTAGGTTTATCTCATAGATACCGGCACTACCCTAGTAAGTTATCTGGAGGCGAACAACAAAGGGTAGCCATTGCGCGAGCTTTTGCTTCATCACCTAAGATACTTTTCGCGGACGAACCAACAGGTAATCTAGATACTGCCACAGGTCTCCGCATTATTGATCTTTTGTTTGATTTAAATCGTGAATTTGGTACAACATTGATCCTTGTGACTCATGACAGAAAGCTTGCGAAAAGATGTGATCGAGAAATAAATATTGATTCGGGCCAGTTACTAGAGATGGGATCGTCATTTGCATCTTAGGTTAGCGCTAAAGCTTTTTCTTCGCGATTTACGGGGAGGCGAATTGACGATACTCCTTGGGGCTTTAGTCATAGCGGTTAGTACCGTTACCACTATAAGTCTCTTCGTGGATCGTTTAGAGCAAGCATTACTCCGAGAATCCGCAAGTTTTATCGCGGCAGATGCAGCTATTTATTCCTCTGACCCGATTGATCAAATATGGGTAGATAAAGCAAGCTCGCTTGGTTTAGATGATGCTAGAACTATAAGCTTTCTATCAATGATTTTTTCTGGAGACAGATCACAACTGGTTTCAGTTAAGGGAGTTGAGGAAGGCTACCCACTCAGGGGTAAGTTGAGTGTGACTTCGGCCCCCTTTGTAAATGGTTTTTCCACAGAAACTGGTCCCCAAAAGGGAGAGGTTTGGCTAGAAAGTCGTCTATTCTCAGCTCTGAATATTCGAAAAGGGGATAGCGTTGAAATAGGTATTGCTAAGTTCCCTATTACCCAAATACTATCCAAAGAACCCGATCGAGGGGTGGGGTTCGAGAGTTCCGCGGGTCCCCGTGTTATGATGAATCTTGCTGATGTGCCTTCTACTGGCGTGATAAAACCTGGTAGCAGAGTAAGCTACCGCTACTTGGTCTCTGGTGATGCGGATACTGTTAATCAATTCGAGCGCTGGGTTAGACCGAAACTTGAGCAGGGCGCACGGTGGGTTAGTATCGAAGATGGAGTTGAGGGAGTTGGCTATGCATTAAATCGAGCAGAAAGCTTTCTCTTGCTGGGAGGTCTGTTGGGCGTCGTTCTTGCGGGGTTATCAATCGCATTGGCTGCTCAGCGCTACGCCTTTCGTCATTTTGATCATGTCGCGATTCTGAAAACTTTGGGTACAACAGTCAAGGGAATAGATAGTATTTTTATAATCATGATCTTGGTTCTTTGTATCGTGGGTGCTCTATTAGGTATTCTGGTTGGTTATGCGGTTCAAGCCACCATAGCGGAAATTTTGGATCCATTAATACCAGTCAGTCTTCCTGCTCCCAGTTTACGAGGTATGTTTCTTGGTCCTCTGACGGGTCTTATATGTTTGTGTTCCTTCGCGTTACCTCCTTTACTGAAGCTTAGAACTATTGAGCCTTTAAGGGTTATTCGTCGAGATTTTACTGGAACGACCATTCCTGGATTAGTAACTTACACTTTTGCAGGATTTGGGATTCTTGGTCTGATGTACTGGTATAGCGAGAATATCCAATTAACTTTGTTTTTGTTTTCGGGTTCCATAATTGCGTCTTTCGTTCTTTTGCTTATCTCTTATCTAATGCTTCAGTCAGGTCAAGTAATTGGTATTCGCGCTGGTAGTGCCTGGCGTTTGGCGCTTTCAGGAATTCAGAGAAGAGCGCGCAGTAATGCTTTACAGATATTAGTATTTGGCCTAGCAATTATGTTGCTTCTTATTCTTTTTTTGGTTCGTACAGCTTTACTAACAGAGTGGAAGGCAAGCGTGCCGGAAGATGCTCCCAATCATTTTGCTTTGAATATTGCACCGATGGATGTAGGCCCTCTCACTAACTTATTCGATGAGAACAATGTGCGTGCCGAACCATTATTTTCCATGACTCGTGGTCGTGTCGTTGCAATAAATGGTGAACCCGTAGCTGACAAAGAGCTCTTGGTTACAGTTAAGGAGACTAAATCCCAACAAAATTCTAGAGGACCTAGCTTTAACTCTAATAGGAATTTAACTTGGGCCAATAAGCTGCCCAATGAAAATAGAGTTATCGATGGCGCATGGTGGGCCCCTGATTATATTGGCGAACCTCTAGTTTCGTTAGAGGCTTCTATGGCTATAAGGGGCGGTGTGAGGTTGAATGATATGCTTGATTTCAAAATCCAAGACCAGATCATTTCAGCCCAGGTGGCCAGTATTCGATCGGTATCTTGGGATAGTATGCAACCAAACTTTTACTTTATCTTTTCCCCAGGAGCTATATCTCAATTTTCTTCTACCTACATGACCAGTTTTTTTCTTGAGAAAAAAAACAAAGGGTTTCTGAATGTATTACTTCGCTCCTACCCTACAATTACTCTTATCGAGATCGATGCAGTACTAGATCAAATTACGAGTATTATCGAAAATGTAACCTTAGCGATCGAGCTGGTCCTCATCCTAATTCTGGTTTCAGGCGCTTTCGTATTGATCGCTAGTATTCAGGCAAGTATGGATGCAAGATACCGACAAAGTACTATTTTACGTGCCCTCGGTGCAAGTCAGAAATTAATACTCTTTAGTCTATTTATTGAATTTGCGTTTATAGGGATTCTCTCAGGGATAGTGGCGACCCTTGGTGCCGAAATTACTGTATTTTTTTTACAATCCCGAGTATTTGAATTGGATTATTCACCGTACCTTATTCTTTGGGCGTTAGGACCTCTTAGTGGGTTAGCAATTATAAGTATCCTTGGCTTGCTTGCTACACGGAAGGTTATTTTTACTCCACCATCAGATGCTCTGAGAGGATAGTTCTTAGGATTATCGAGGACAATATTTTGGGAGAAGGGTCTTTTCGTGTCAGGGATCACCGTAATTAAAAATGGTATGGCTATTGGAATTAAGCTAAAGGGGATAAAGCTGAGCAATCTAGTCATTGAGTGAGGAGAGGATTGAGTGCGAAATAAACAAGATTACTCTAACAACAAATTAATTAAAAAACTTCGTCGAGAGATGGGCAAGGCGATTAATGATTTCGCTATGATTGAGCCCGGTGATCGTATAGCGGTTTGTGTTTCCGGAGGCAAAGATTCCTATACTATGTTGGACTTGCTACTAACACTAAAAAAGCATGCCCCGATAAAGTTTGAGATCCTTGCCTTAAATCTTGACCAGAAGCAGCCTGGTTTTCCTGAAGAAGTTCTGCCTGAATATTTCGAATCGGAGGGTGTGCCCTACAAAATAATAGAAGAGGATACCTTTAGTTTGGTTAAAAACATGGTACCTGAGGGTAAAACCTACTGTGGCTGGTGCTCTCGATTTCGAAGAGGGATCATATATAAATTTGCTCGTCAAAACGGATTCAATAAGATTGCACTTGGTCATCACCGGGATGATATTGTTGAAACGCTTTTTTTAAATCTTTTCTATGGGGGTAAAATGAAAGCGATGCCCCCAAAATTACTCAGCGATGATGGGGCCAATGTGATTATTAGACCACTGTCATATTCTCGAGAAAAAGATATTTCTCGATATGCTAACTTGAAGAATTTTCCGATTATCCCATGCAATCTTTGCGGTGCTCAGGAAAATTTGCAGCGTCAGACAATTAAGTTGATGCTGCAATCTTGGGATAGACAGCATCCTGGTCGCATAGAATCTATCTTCAGGTCTTTAGGTGATGTGGTTCCGTCCCATCTTTTCGATGAAGGGCTTTATGATTTTTCTTCAATCAGTGCTCTTCAATCTAAAGAGCTAGAACTCATTAATTTGCATTGAGTACTTCGAAAGGTTGTGCTCTTAAAGATTAGTTGTTTCGGCTATGATTGAAAACTGTGGGCAGCTAAAAGGAAAATATGCTTATACCATGGAAATCTCTTAGCAAAACGGCTCTGGTCGGTGTGGTTCAGGAGTTTGTTCTTCGCGAGGGAACAGAATATGGGGTCGACGATATTCCTTTACATGCAAAGGTAGAGCAGGTAATGGTTCAATTAAAAGCTGGAGAAATAGGTATTTTTTATGACTCTGAGCTGGGAACAACAACCATTCAATTAATTGAAACGCAGGGAGATCTTGGAAAAAAAACCTAACGATGATTACAATGAGATGGGAGGAATGACGTAATTTAATCTTGTGTTAGCTTGATCCCTTCACAAAAAAGATAAGTTCGTCATCGGGGTCTGTAAGCGACTAGAGAATAAAAAAGGGTGAACAATGGATCTGAATGCTGATGTCAAGGTCGATGCTACAGGGTTGCGATGCCCTGAACCTTTAATGGTTGTTCGAAACAAAATGATGGATATGAAAGCGGGTGAAGTGATCATGGTAAAAGCCACAGACCCCTCTACTTCATGGGATTTTCCGAATTTCTGTAAATTTCTTCACCACGAGCTTATTCATAAAGAAACCGTTGAAAAACAATATTACTACTGGATTCGTAAGGGGTGAAATAAGGTCTTCTCTAATTGATCTCCCAATTTTTTTGAGGTAAGACGGTGGAATCAGATACTGTTGTTTTTATATTTGATCGATTGTTCCATGCACGTTACAAAACGCATTTGATCTCGGGTGCCGAAGAGCCTTACTATCTTTTCGATCCTGAGGGTTATAGTAAGATTTATTTCCGATCAAACTATATATCTAGTGCGTTACATGAGGTTGCTCATTGGTGCATCGCTGGTGCCAAGCGGCGGCGAGAAAATGATTATGGATACTTCTATATTTCGGATCGTAGTAGAGAGCAGCAGCTCCACTTTCAGCGATTTGAGCGCAAAGCCCAAGCGTTAGAGTGGGTATTTAGTGTAGCTGCGCGTGTGCCTTTTGAAGTGAGTATTGATAACTTTAATCATAATGACCGGATACCGTTTGCTAAAGAAGTGCGAGTATCTGCTATGGCTCTTTTGGCAAAAGGTTTAACGGTAAGAGCTCTTGCTTTTGCAAATGCATTGTCGGCAGAAGTTGGAGGAGGGCAGTTTTTATCATCTAAGAATTACAATCTAATACCAGGTCGGTGATGTAAGTTGAGGTCCAGGGCTTTATATTTGGTGGATGCATCGATATATATTTTTCGTGCTTACTTTTCGATCCCAGATAATTTCTATTCAAAAAGTGGCGAGGTTGTTAACGCGGTATACGGCTATACAAATTTTTTATTAGATTTACTTGAGCGCAAACCAACTTATATCTCTGTGGCGTTCGACAAGAGTCTTCATCGATGTTTTAGAAACGAAATTTATCCGGCCTACAAAGCAAATAGAGCACTCCCTGATAAAAACCTATCATTTCAATTATCGAAATGTGAAGAAATCACCCAATTACTGGGTGTTCACAGCCTATCTCTCGAGCGTTATGAGGCAGATGATATTATTGGTACTTTACATAAGAAATTCTCCGTTCCGAAGATAATCGTGACAAGAGATAAGGATCTTAGCCAATTAATTGGCGCTGAAGACTTCTTATGGGATTTTGGCAATGATTCTTATAGTAGTGTTGGAGATATAAAAGATAAACTAGGGATTTGGCCGAAGCAGATTCCTGATTACTTAGCCCTTGCAGGGGACGCTGTTGACAATATTCCCGGAGCTCCTGGAGTTGGTTCCAAAACTGCCATAGCCTTGCTTGTTAAGTTCGGATCCATAAAGCAAATTTATGCTTCCCTAGATCAAATCTTTGACATAGGGTTACGCGGTGCAAAAAAAGTACATGGTATCCTCATTAATCACCGTAGAGAGATAATGTTATATCGGCAAATCACCGATATTTTTTGTGACATTCCTATTAATATAACTCTAAAGAATCTCAGATTTTCGCCAGTCTCAAACGAAAAAGTTATAGCCTTCTGTGATGAAATGATATTTCCTTCAAAGCTAAAAAAGCGTATTGAGCATTTAACATGAAGATTGGTCTAGTTGTGAATCCAGTGGCAGGTATTGGTGGCCCAGCAGGTTTGAAAGGATCAGATGGAGTTGCAAAACTTGCTCTTGAACTAGGGAGTCGAAGTCAAGTTAGTTCGCGTGTTAAGGTTGCTCTAAAAGAGCTCTTGCCTTTACCTAGAGATGTTACTGTATTTACCTGTCCTCATGAGATGGGAGGAACTGTGTGCAAAGAGTTGGGTATCCCGCACACAATCATAGGTTCTATTGGTAGTCCCACTAGTGCTGTGGATACGAAAATGGCCATTCGTCGTTTTTCTGGGCTGGGGATAGACTTGGTCTTGTTCGCGGGAGGTGACGGTACCGCACGTGATATATGCGACATCGTACCGAAAGATCAGATCGTTCTCGGAATACCCTGTGGCGTTAAGATGCATTCCGCGGTCTTCGCAAATAACCCCAGAGCTGCAGGACAATTAGTCAAATCGCTCACATCAGGTATGCTTTTTTCTGTCATGGACGCTGAAGTCAGGGATATAGACGAGCAAGAATTGAGATTGGGGAAAGTCAATGCAAGAAATTATGGCCGACTTTGTATTCCTGCCCAATTGAATTATATGCAGGCGACAAAGACCGGTGGAAGAGAAGTTGAAGAGATAGTTAAGCAGGAAATCGCTGCTGAAGTTAGTGATAATATGGCCCCTGAAACTATATATGTCATTGGCGCGGGCACTACGACCGCTGCTCTTATGGATAACATGAGGATTGATAACACTCTTCTTGGCGTTGATGTGGTTCGCGATAAATGTTTACTCGCTAGCGACGTTACTGAGAACGAGCTATACACAATCGTTAATACGAAGTTAGATGTAAAAATAGTTATTAGTTGTATTGGAGGTCAGGGTCATATATTTGGGAGAGGAAATCAGCAATTGAGTCCCCGTGTAATAAGATCCATTGGTATCGAGAATATTATTATTATTGCTACGAAAACGAAGTTGAAACAACTGAATGGAAGACCGATGCTCATTGATACTGGAGATGTTGAACTGGATATAGAACTTTGTGGTCTGCGACGAGTAATAACGGGTTACGAAGAATCAGCGTTGCTTCGGGTCTCTAACTAATAGAGTATAATGGCCTGAAAAATGGCTAGTAATTTTTAAGTGCTGTGCGATAATTAGAGACATATTATGTCAATTTCCAAAGAGTCAGACACGATGCAACAGCGGGAGTCAGTTCCCCTCCAAAATTATATTTTAGTCTTCTTTAGTGTCTTTATGAGCTTATTCCTTATCGGCTGTTCCTCGGGAGAATCGAGAGTAGTTAGCGAATTGGCTGTTATCCAAAATAATATAGAAAAACTAGGCTTAGCTTTAGAAAGGGACCGTCTACGAAATGCGACCTTCGTTAAGCAGTATGCATCAATACTAAGAGTCAAACGTCCCGAATTAGTCCCTTTGTTACAAGAATTGCAAAAAGATGCTACTTCAGCAGGGCCCCTTTTCCAAAGTTTAGAAAAGCGCTATCAAGGCCTCAAAACTGGGGGAGAATATTTTCAATCATGGACAGAAAAAATGCTCGAGGCGCAAAAGCTCAATGCGGCCACGAAAGTTGATGCTTTCAACGATGCTTTATCGGATACCGTAAACGTGCTAGCAGACTTATCAAATGGAGAATTAGCTCGAGTCAATTCAGTTTCCGCAACAGCTGAAAGATCGATAAATAACTCAAAAAGCTATGGCTATGGTGGGCAGTATATGGGTAATCCTCATTACGGTTACTGGTCCCACGGTGCTGGTGGTTCATTCTGGGCTTGGTACGGGCAATATGCTTTATTTTCAACGCTAGTTGGTAACAATCGCTACTACTATAATGATTGGTCGAGAAATCGAGGGTACTCCTATTATCATGATGTTGGCAGGAATCACTACACTTCAAGGGCACAGCGGGCCGGTATGACTGATACGGACAATCGTGCTCGTAGACAATTTGGCTCTCAGGGCAGGTACCAGAGTCCATACGCGAGGAATAGGGGAGGGGCTGCTGGTTTAAGTTCCTCCAGCAGAGGACTTCAAACTAGCGCTTTCAAGAGTCAATACGCGAAGGCCAGTAACTATCAGAGTAGTATCAGAACCAGCGGCTATAGGACATCTACGGGGCTTTCTCGAGGGAAATAGCTTCTATTTAAAAACGTTATTAGGAATAAGGTTATGGAACAGTTAATGGATATAGACATTTTTATCTACCAGATTCTTTTTATCGATCTTGTGATTGCCGTCGCTATGATTGCGGCATTGCGGTTTTTAAGTGGTGTAGTAGCCAATGTGAACAGCGCAGAGGAATTGGCGACGCGTGATAACTTTGCGTATGGCATTGCGATGGCTGCGGGAATCCTATCTTTGGCTTTGATGCTCACCGGAGCAGTTTCTGGCGAGCCTGGAAGTACATATTTGAATGAGATTATAAGTGTTCTCGCCTATGGAATTCTTGGACTCCTCCTTCTAAAAGTTGGTAGGTGGATGCAAGATAGAATTGTTCTCCGCGGTATTGAGTTGCAGGCCCAAATTAAGGCAGGTAATTTAGCGGCAGCGCTCGTCGATGCAGCAAATACAATTGCGACAGGCCTGATGCTTCGCGCAGTGATGTTGTGGGTAGAAACTGATGCCCTGAGTGGACTGTTGCTTGTTTTATCGGCGTTTATAAGCGTACAAATTTTGTTAGCTCTCGTAGCGAGTTATCGTGGTTGGGTTTACTCAAGGCGTCATGATGGGTCAAGTCTGCAAGTCGCAATTAGCGGTGGGCAGACTGCGCTTGCGATTAGATTCTTCGGACATCTAATAGGTGTGGCTCTTGCAGTTACAGCAGCGTCCGGAATCGTAGCTTACTACCCTGAGGATATAACCTTGGCGCTTTTTCGGTGGGTTGGGGTAGCCTTGATATTGACAATTTTACTCTCGTTTATCGCCATTATTGCCCGCAAAATTGTGCTTTTCGGTGTTGATGTTGTCGAGGAGGTTGATAACCAAAATAATGTTGGTGTGGCCGCCATTGAAGCAGCAATTGCTATTGCTGTGGGTCTTTTCTTTGTTGCTCTTTTCTAGAACGTTTGCGTCTAATCTCCGATTAGCTGGTTGAACCTTATGCGAATAACCGCGAAGTGTTCGCGTAAATTGTTCGTTCATGATGTGTTGCTGATTTGCATCATGGGAGTATTGGCAGCGTGCGGACTCATTTATGAATATTTACTTTCTCACTACGCGGGTCGTGTAATTGGTGCTGTAGAGACCGCCATTTACACGATGATCGGCCTTATGATAGTGAGCATGGGGCTTGGTGCCTTAGCGGCAAAACTTATAAAAGATCCGTTTTCTGGTTTTGCTTGGCTTGAGGCTTCAATTGCAATATGCGGTGTTAGTTGCATTCTTGTTATTGCTTCCCTAGTTTCTTTCAGTGCAGTCTTACCAAGGGTTATTGCTGAAACTTTTTCGCTCCCTCCAGATCTTGTGCCCGAGGGCGGGCTAATATCTTTTGCTCATGAACTTGCCTTGTTGACCCCCTATTTGTTTGGCATTCTTATCGGATTTTTGATCGGTATGGAAATACCACTGATTGCTCGCGTGCGTGAGCAAATTTATGGACAACATCTCGAACACAACGTAGGGACAATATATGGTGCAGATTATATCGGTGCGGGTATAGGTGCTGCTCTATGGGTGAGTATCATGCTCGGCCTAGAGATAACAGAAGCAGCAGTATTAACGGCGATTGCTAATCTGGCAGCAGGCATTGTCTTTCTATTATATTACTGGAGCAATATAGTTTGGCGTGTGCCACTACTAGGCCTTCATGGCGTCATATTCCTTCTCGCGCTTGCTGTTTATCAATTTGGAAGTGATTGGACAATCAGAATGACAGATCTACTTTACGAGGATCCTGTTGTCTATAACAACGCTTCTAAATATCAAAGTTTAACTATAACAGAGAGACATTTGGGACCGGAGAATGATCCCCTTTACGGTTTTTATATCAATGGCCGCCTGCAGTTCTCGAGCAATGACGAGCATATCTATCATAGTATGCTCGTCTATCCTGCTATGTCCGTAGCCGATCGTCAGCCGAAGGTACTTATTATTGGTGGTGGTGATGGGTTGGCACTCCGAGATGTTTTAGAATTCGAACCCGAATGTGTCACTCTGATAGACCTTGACCAAGAGTTAGTTGAGTTCTTTTCGCCTGCATTGAATATGAAACATTATCGTAGGGCCTTAGTGCAGCTTAATAAGCAAGCTTTCGCTGACAGTAGAGTTGGGATAGTAATTGGAGATGCTTTCCTGGAAGTCGATAAGTTACGAGATAAAGCAAAAATCTTTGATGCAATAATTGTTGATCTTCCTGATCCGAGTCATCCCGATCTTGATCGTCTTTATAGCAGTTATTTTTATCAACGCCTTTATAGTTTATTATCTGCAAATGGCGTGATGGCTGTTCAGTCCACTTCCCCTTACCATGCAAAGAAGGCCTTTATTAGTATAGGGAAGACGATTGCTGCAGCAGGATTTCCTCATGTTGAGCAATACAGACAAAATATCCCGAGTTTTGGTGAGTGGGGCTGGACGGTTGCCAGTAAGCAGAAAATGTCTGTTCGTCGACGGTTACTCGCAATGAAATCCTTCAGTATTGAAGACCATTGGCTGACGCGAGACTTGGCAATTGCCTCATTTGAGTTCCCAAAAGATTTCTTTCAAGATGATGATGATGTGAGGATTAATACTCTAGGAACTAATCAAATCTATCAGTACCATAGCGAAGCGTGGACAAGTGAATTGGGACTCTATCTGGATTAGTAAGAAAACTGTTAGGAACTTTTATTGACATATTATGTCTTTTCCGTAAACTTAAATATGTGACATATTATGTCTCGTTAAGGAGTGAATAAATGAATAGTGAAGATCTGGCGGTACGTATCTCCGACCTCGATAACTTTGATGGCTACCAATTGGAATGCCAACCAATTCCGGGTGAGATAGATGTTCTTCAGATTACCGTAGGCGATTTTGACGAACTGCCTACTTACGTATCAGTGACTGATACCCAGATTTTATGCGTCACGTATTTATTTACGGAAGATGAGGTCAAGCCAGAGAGTCGCAGTGATATGTTGGAAGAGATGTTAGAGCTCAACATTCCTATCCCATTATCATCTTTTGCGAAGATCGGTGATCGCTATGTGATTTTTGGTTCCCTGTCGAATACGTCAGGCATCGAGGATATTTGTCTCGAAATCATCACTCTGACTGAAAATGCAGTGGAGGCTATCACTGCTTTAGAAGATTTCTTGAACTAGAATCCAGATAAGGAGTTTCAAATGAGTGTTTTAAAAAAAATCATTACTGCTGTGCGAGGTGGGGCGCGCGAAGTTGGAGAATTTGTTGTTGATGCTAACGGTACAAGAATCTTTGAGCAGGAGATTAAGGATGCAGAAACGCACTTGAGGAAAGCTAAACAAGATTTGACTGATGTTATGGCAAAACAAATGCAAGCGGGACGTAAAGTTGCATCTACCAAAAATGAGATCTCTGAGCATGAAGACTACGCTGGACAAGCGCTGGAGAAGAATAATGAAGAGTTAGCACTTGAGATAGCGGAAAAAATAGCGCAACTAGAAATTGATCTGGGTGAGCAAGAAACGGTCCACAATAGTTTTTCCGGTCACGTCACGCGATTGAAAGATTTGGTGAAAAAGACGGAACGTCAACTAAAGGACTACGAGCGACAATTGTCGATGGTCAAGACAACGGAAAGCGTCCAGAAAGCGAGTGCTGCAATTACTGATAATTTTGCGTCGAGTAATTCTAAGATGATTTCAGCAAAGGACTCGCTGGAGAGAATAAAGCAAAGACAGCAAAACACCTTTGATCGATTAGCGGCGGCGGAACAACTGGAATCTGAAAATTCCGATAAAAGTCTCGAGGAGAGAATGAAAGCTGCTGGTATTGGTGATTCGAATGAGCAATCAGCGAACTCAGTTCTTGACCGGATTAAAGCAAAACAGAAGTGAAATCACTCATCAAAAGCATATGGAGTCGGACTAAGAAGAAATCAGAAGTAAGGCATCTTGACCATCCTCGCAGTTTGCAAATCGGTGATTTGTTGCAGATGTCTGATAGCTATGGGTTGCCTGAGTGCTTAAGAGCACAGGTGTTTAAGGTAGGTGGTTTGGGAACTTGTCAGTTCCAACATAGCTTTAGTACAACTTTTAGTCTACTTGGGGAAAACGATGACGGGATCGAACTAACAATAGAGAAGGACTCAGGTAGAGAGCGTGCTGCATTTTCATTCACTGCTGATGAAAATCTAGTAGAAAAGATTTTTGATCTAGACGAATTTAGTAAAATTTTTGAGAGTAAAGGCACCACGCTGTTAGCTAAAGACATATCGATCGTGGATGGATTCATTGCCGACGAATACACCCAGACCGTAATAGCAGAGCGGGGTTATTACTACGAGGGCAAAGATTTCCGAGGGTCGCAACCATCCTCTTTAGAGGGAGAGGGTGAACCGTTCGACTATTTTTGTTTAGTAAGTAAGCGTGGTACTCATGCAGTTGAGATTGAGGTCTATGAAGGTGGTGAGACAGAGGTCTATATGACCTTATATCGTGATACTACTGATATCAAGGAATTGTGGCCGGCGTCTGGTCAATGAAACAAAAATGGGAGAACGAAAAAAAAGCAGTTAAAGCGGTACAAATTGCTTTCGACGTAGGGGATGAGGTTAATCGTAGAATCCGTATGGAGGCTTTGGAGCAGGGAATTAACCCTCCTGATCGTATCCGACAGATACTTAGTTTGCCAGTCAGTAATAAGCCTCTTCGGCCTAGACTATCTATTTCGTTGTCAGAAGACGATTTTGTAATTCTTGCAGATAAGTTTGGTATATCACCTAATGATCGGCTAAAGATCAGACAGCTAGCGGCAGAGACATTGATTGCCCATCTTGATGCCGAAAAAAGCAAATAATAATATCCATTCTATGTTTAAGATCAAAAACGAAATCTGGAGACGTCGAAGACATCGCTGGTATAGTGCTCAGACAAGCAATGATCGTAGAATTCAAATAATTCGACTTTTTGCAGTTCTGCTTGGACTAGTAGTCGCCAACGTCTCTGCAATGATGTTTTTCGAAAAGCTCTCGCTTGAAGATTCAATCTGGCTGACGATGACCACTATCACCACCGTTGGTTATGGCGACATGAGTGCAACAACTACTTTTGGACGCTTAGCGACTATTTTACTTATGTATTTAGTTGGTATTTTTCTGCTTGCACAGATCGTGGGTGAATGGCTTGATTATCGATTGGACCGCAAAGAAAAAATGCGTAAAGGACTTTGGAGATGGACTATGAAAGACCATATTGTCATTATTTTTACACCACTACAAAATGGCGCCCGCTATTTGCGTATTCTTGTGCAACAGATTCGAAACACTCCTATGCTCGCAGATTGTCCCATTCAGGTGCTTTCGCCACACTTTCCTGATGGTTTACCTGCTGATATCGCATCGGATGGTGTAGTTCTTAATAGTGGCCGTGCGGAGGGTCGGACCAGCTTATCCGAGGTTGATGTAGATAGTGCGCGTTTTATTATCCTAATGTCGGAAGATACTACTGACTATCGATCTGACAGTCTCACTCTCGATGTTCTCGATCAGCTTAGTTCCTTTGAAGACAAGGGATATATCATTGCAGAGTGTGTGCAGGAGGGAAACCGAAAAAGACTTTTTGAGGCTGGTGCTAACGCCGTTATTAGGCCGGTAAGAGCGTACCCCGAACTCATGGTACGCGCTATGGCTGCTCCTGGGACAGAAGCGATACTGGAGGATTTATTCAGACATCAGGGAAACCATCCGAGACGTTACGATATAGATTTTTCTGAAAATAATTGGGGCGTTCTTGCTGGCAGAATATTGCAACAAGGGTTAGGAACCCCTCTAGGTTACCTCACGACTGACGGTGAAATCATAGTGAATCCTAGTCCAGATGATGCCGCCTCAGGGAAGGCGCTATTCGTTATGGTTACGCAAAATTCCGATTATGAACCTGAACGCGTTGCGGCGTGTCTTGGCAACTGATTCCTCGCTTGAAAGGATTTAGTCTTGGGTAGTTGGTTTCGAGGTCTCAAAGTAGCTGCTATTTTAACAGCCGTCATATGGTTCATTGAGATTGTCAATGGCTTCTTAGGTCACGCTCTTAATGACTTTGGGATTTACCCTAGAGAGCTCAGGGCGCTACCCGGAGTTTTATTCTGGGTATTCTTACACGGTAGTTTTCAGCACTTGGTAATGAATACGATGCCTTTAATTGTAATGGGTAGTTTCGTGGCATTAAAAGGAACGCTACGTTTTTTTATAGTCACGCTTATTATTACTATACTTGGTGGTATGGGTGTCTGGTGTTTTGGTAGGGAGGCCTATCACGTTGGTGCGAGTGGATTAGTCTTTGGTTATTTTGGTTATCTGGTTGCGCTGGGTATCTATGAAAGGAGTTTGCAAACGCTCTTTATCGCTTCGTTAATCATATTTTATTACGGGGGCATGATTTTTGGCATTCTACCAGGTGAAAAATTTATCTCATGGGAGGCTCACTTATTTGGATTATTTGCAGGTGTGCTGGCCGCTCGATACTTTGCTATGAGGTACTTGAAAGAAAATGTCCTATAAAGAGTAATTTGACGCTATGCCCATCAATCAGCTTTTGGGTATCAGTTTGGTCGAACAACACCCGGGATATGGTCGGATTCAACTACTCATTAACCAAAATACCCCAGAGGGTATTGGCGGTTCGGTGAATGGAGGGGTGCTTGCTACCATGGTAGATATGGCCATGTTGGTTGCAGTTTTTAGTTCTCTCAGTCAAAACGAGGAACTCGCTGGAACTGCAGAACTTAATATTAGTTATCTTCGTCAGGCCCACGGTAAGAGGATATTTGCGGTAGCCAAAGAACTTAAACGTGGTAAACAGTTGGTAGTGTGCGATGTGGATATTATCGACGAAAATGACCGTCTATGCGCAAAAGCCAGGGCAACCTATGCTTTCCGAGCTCCAAGGTGATTCATTGATAGAGGAAATATTGTCAGGTACCGCTTTTCAGCAGAAAGTCTGGCGGGCACTTGAAAAAATTCCGCGAGGCCAGACTCGGTCGTATAAAGAAATTGCGATTGCCATCGGTCATCCGAACTCAGCTAGGGCTGTCGCCAATGCCTGTGGCAAAAATCCACGGCCGCTGGAAATTCCGTGCCACAGAGCAATTCGCTCGGATGGGACCCTCGGGGGCTATAGCGGCTTTGGTGGAAGAGATATGAAGAAAAAAATACTCGAGGAAGAACAGATGAGTCTTAACGTTAGGATTATTTAAGGAAAGATAACCTTTCTCAATTACTCTCGTATTGTCGGTAAGCGTTTGCTTGAGAGATCAGCATACCTCTGATTTGTTTGGCTGAATAGCAAGGCTCCGTGAAACTTATGGCGAGGTTAAGAATATTATAGATACCCAATCTGAAATCGTCAGGGTTTCAGTTCGTTAATACTGTAGGCTTGCGAACAACATCCTGCGATCCAGTAAGTTTGTACGACGCTATGCAATCGCCGGTGAACCTAGTTGTCTACGGTCTCTTATCGATTCTGGAGCGGGAAACGAGATTCGAACTCGCGACCCCGACCTTGGCAAGGTCGTGCTCTACCAACTGAGCTATTCCCGCTTAAGATTGATTATAAAGAAATATACCAGTTTTTGCGCTTCGCAAATAGGTTCCAATAAAATAAAGAAACAAAAAAGCTCGCAAACTACTTTCCTCACAAGAACATTTTATCGCATATTTCTGCTATAACTAAAGCTAGCCCAGAACGTCCGAGGCAAAAGTCGTGTTCGTGTTGAGTCTCCAAAGTAGTGATACCGGCACGATTAATGCTTATTATCTGTGTGACGGTTCTGATTTTAAGGTGAGTCCTGTGTCAATTCGCAACCTGCATTTGCAGCCGATTTACTTCTATTCCCTGTGTAATGAAGGGAAGTCTTTTTGAGTACGGGATGGTAGAAATCCTGTGAAGCTCTATACACCAAAAACTAATTTCGATGATTTGCTTACAAAGAAGGGCCATGCGCGCAGAGGGGCTTCACGAATAGTTCGATGGCTTAGGAGTAAATCGCCAGACGTCATGAAACGCTATCGCGATGCGGCTGAGTTGGCTGTAAAGGAGATGGGTATTAGCTTCACTGTATACTCCAATGGCTCTAATATCGATCGATCTTGGCCAGTGGATGTTATTCCAAGAATCATATCTGCAGCAGAATGGAAGAGGATCAGTAAGGGTTTAGCCCAAAGGTCAAGAGCGCTGAATAAATTTATTCATGACGTATATAACCGAAGGAGGATATTGGCGGAGGATGTGGTTCCTCCTGACCTAGTGCTTGAATCTCCAAATTATCAAAAAGCTTGTTTTAATGTAGTGCCTAAATTCGAAGCATGGGCCCATATTTGTGGCACCGATCTGGTGCGAGATCAGCGAGGAACTTTTCATGTTCTTGAAGATAATTTACGAGTCCCTTCTGGCGTTTCTTACATGATCGAAAACCGCGAAATAGCGAAACGTACTTTACCAGAGCTCTTCGCCAATCAGAGTATCCTTCCAGTAGATGATTATTGTAGTAACCTGTTTCAAATGCTGGTCTCTCTCGCTCCAGGCGATCGTAAAAAACCTTGTGTGGTGGTTTTAACTCCTGGAATATTCAATTCAGCTTACTATGAGCATGCTTATCTTGCCCAAGGTATGGGAGTAGAACTTGTAGAGGCGAGCGACTTATATGTAACAGATAATGATGAAGTTTACATGTATACGGTCGAAAGGGAGCAGCGTGTCGACGTAATCTATCGTCGGATTAATGATGACTTCTTGGATCCAGAGGTCTTTAAGAAAGAGTCTGTCTTGGGAGTTCCTGGCCTAATGCGATCATGGAAAGCTGGTAAGGTAGCGCTCGCGAATGCGCCGGGCGCAGGCGTAGCAGATGACAAGGCTATTTACGCGTTTGTCCCTGCAATGATTCGCTACTATTTGAAAGAAGAGCCGCTCCTTCCAAACGTCAAAACATACCTTTGTCGTAATAAGCCGGATCTCGACTATGTATTAAGTAATATTAATAAGCTTGTTGTTAAGCCGGTGAATGAGTCCGGTGGGTATGGTATTTTGGTAGGACCTCATAGTACGGCCTCCGAATGTAGTCGATTCTCCTCGCTCATCGAGGCTGATCCTGAAAATTATATTGCACAACCAACCTTATCCTTATCCACCGCTCCAACGTTTGTTGATGAATCTATTCAGCCCCGCCACCTAGACCTGAGACCTTTCATACTTAAGGGTAAAAAGACATGGGTTACGTCAGGAGGACTAACACGAGTGGCGCTGCGAGAAGGGTCGCTTGTCGTGAATTCTTCTCAAGGTGGCGGTAGTAAAGATACGTGGATTATCGAGGCGGATAGTTAGTTATGCTATCGCGAGTTGCCGAGTCAGTTTATTGGGCTGCCCGTTACCTTGAGAGGGTAGAAAATGTTGCTAGGTTAGTTAGAAGCTATAACCATCTAATTATGGACATACCTGTTGGTTCAGAGCCTTCATGGTCAGTTCTCCTAGATATCTTAGAGGCAAAGAACCAGTTCTCTAAGATATTTCGTAAAGAAACCGAAAAAAATGTGCATAGCTTGCTTATGGGTAAAGAACATGCAATATGCAGTATTCCTTTCTCAATAAATCAAGCACGAGAGAACGTGCGAATAACACGAGATGTTTTTCCGGAAGAAGCGTGGGAACAAATTAATGAGTTATATTTGTATACGATAGATCATAGGAGTGCTGCCACCTCGCGCCGTAACCGCTTGCTGTGCCTAGAAGAAACAATTCAAGCCTGTCGTGCTTTCGCCGGTCTAATGCATAGTACCGCCTCTCGAGATAATACATATGGGTTTTACAAGTTGGGCCAGTTTATTGAGAGGGCTGATATGACCGCGCGTATAGTCAATGTTGGTGCTGGCGACGTATTAGATCGAGAAGGAGAATTTTTTGCCATCGATCCTTTATTGTGGGGTGCGTTACTTCAGGCGCTGTCCGGTCGGAGCGCTTATCGAAGGGAAATAGGCCCGATAGTAGCGAAAGATTCCTTTATCGATTTTGTTTTCAAGTCTAAGAACTTTCCTCGCTCGATATTTTTTTGTTTAAATGAATTGCGGCGCTACGTCAGTCTATTGCCAGGCGGAGACGATACGTTAGTCTCGGTGGATCGTCTTCGACGTCGCCTTAGACGCTTTAACTCGGATAGAAAAAGTCGCGATGAATTAAATCATTTCATCGATGGTCTTCAATCGGCACTTACTAAGCTTGATGATGACTTTGAGGCCCGCTGGTTCCAAAGGCCTATAGGCTAAAAGATGATTAAATTTTTTTGTACTTGCGGTGCTCCGGTTTTCTTCGATAGTAACGAATGTAAAGCGTGTCAAAGAAAAATTGCTTTCAACCCTGCAACACTTCGGTTTCATCCATTAGAGCAAGTTAGCAATAATGTTAGTAGTATAGATGAAGAACCTTCATGGCATCTTTGCGAAAATGGTGTTCACTACGATGTTTGTAATTGGCTAAGACCGAGTTTTGCTGAATCAAAACTTTGTTTTTCATGTCAATTCAACAGATATATACCTAATCTCAGTCGTACCAATAACATTCGTCTTT